>Ga0102813_1000677_pt1 | contig 15277 bp, 10 predicted proteins | sample ColrivemetaGS725_FD_84512 | JGI IMG/M metagenome (GOLD analysis project Ga0102813, IMG submission 84512) | Estuarine microbial communities from the Columbia River estuary - Flood tide ETM metaG S.725 | ecosystem: Environmental > Aquatic > Marine > Intertidal zone > Estuary | place: USA: Columbia...
CAACTAGATGCTGTTTCTAATGTTGAACCTGTGGAAACAAATATTGTAATATTCAAATTAAACTCAAATACACCTCAAGATTTATTTTTAAATAATCTAAAAGCACACGATATTCTTGTAAGCGATATGGGAAGTGGAAAGCTGAGAATGGTGACGCATTTAGATTATACCGATGCCATGCATGCCAATCTTTTAGAAATATTGAGTAAACCATAATTATTTTTTGTAAGTTTAACCCTCTAAATTTTAATATTCATTGTTATGAAAATCAAATTTTTATTTCTAATTTTAATAAGCTCACTTTTTTCTTGTGATACTAAGACTCAAAAATCAATGTCTGAATTACCAAATGCTCCATTAGCTAAACAAATACCTAAAAATTTAACAATTCATGACGATGTTCGGGTTGATGAATTTTATTGGTTAAACGATAGAGAAAATCCTGAAGTGATTGACTATCTCAATAAAGAAAACGACTACTATGACGCTCATACGGCTCATACCAAAAAATTTCAAACATCTTTGTTTGAAGAAATGAAATCAAGAATAAAAGAAGATGACAGTTCTGTACCCTATAAATACAACGGATACTGGTACATTACAAAATATGAAAAAGGAAAAGATTACCCAATTTATACACGAAAAAAAGAAACGTTAGAGGCGGCAGAAGAATTGTTGTTTGACTGTAACGAGATGGCTAAAGACCATTCGTATTTTAGATTGGTTGGATTGAATATAAATCTCAACAATGATTTGGTTTCTTATGGAATCGATACAACAGGTAGACGTCAATATACCTTGCATATTAAAGACCTAAAAACTAATAAAATTTTTAAAGATGAAATTTCAAATACTACTGGAGGTAGTACTTGGGCAAATGACAATAAAACCTTGTTTTATACTCAGAAAGATGAAACAACGCTTCGCTCGGAAGCAATTTATAAGCATCAACTGAATACGGATCAAAAATCAGATGTATTGATTTATGAAGAAACAGATGACACTTTTGGAGTGAGCGTTTATAAAACTAAATCTGATAAATATTTAGTCATAGCGAGTTATAGTACCCTAACGACGGAATATCAAATTCTAAAAGCCGATACTCCCAATGGAGATTTTAAAGTGTTTCAACCCAGGACTCGCGGATTAGAATACGGGATTTCTCATTTTGAAGATTCGTTTTATATTGTTTCTAATGCCGATGGTGCTCAAAATTTTAAGCTATCAAAAACATCAGAAACTCAAACTGAAAAACAATATTGGAAAGATGTAATTCCACACAGAGAATCAGTATTATTAGAAGATATTGATATTTTTAAAGATTTTTTAGTGGTATCAGAACGTGAAAATGGATTGAATCATATCCATATTAAACGTTGGGACGGTACTGATAGTTATTACCTTCCTTTTGAAAGTGAAACCTATACAGCATATACCACTACAAATATTGATTTTAATACGACTATTTTACGATACGGATATCAGTCTCTAACGACTCCTTCTTCTGTTATTGATTTTGATATGGTTACTAAGACTAAAACCATCCAAAAAGAACAAGAAGTATTGGGTGGGAAATTTAAAAAAGAAAATTATACTTCCGAACGTCTGTGGGCGACAGCTGCTGATGGGACTCAAATACCAATCTCTTTAGTACGTCGAGTAGATACTGAGAAATCTCCTAACAATCCTTTGTTGTTGTATGCTTATGGGTCTTATGGAAGTACAATTGACCCGTATTTTTCTACAGTAAGATTGAGTCTTTTAGATAGAGGGTTTGTTTATGCAATCGCACACATTAGAGGCGGGCAGTACCTAGGACGTCAGTGGTACGAAGATGGAAAGTTATTTAAAAAGAAAAATACGTTTTCAGATTTTGTAGATTGTTCAAAATATTTAATTAAAAATAATTACACTTCTGCTGAGCATCATTATGCAATGGGCGGTAGTGCCGGTGGGTTATTAATGGGAGCTGTCATAAATTTAGCTCCTGAATTATACAATGGGGTAGTAGCACAGGTAGCATTCGTAGATGTTGTAACCACTATGTTGGATGATAGTATTCCATTAACTACAGGAGAATATGACGAGTGGGGGAATCCAAATGAAAAAGATTATTACGATTACATGAAGTCGTATTCGCCATATGATAATGTCACAAATAAACTATATCCTAATATGTTAGTGACAACAGGACTGCATGATTCTCAAGTTCAATACTGGGAACCAGCTAAATGGGTAGCACGCTTACGAGCACAGAACAAAAACACGTCTCAACTGTACCTTCAGACCAATATGGAAGCAGGTCATGGAGGTGCCTCTGGACGTTTTGAAGCCTTAAAAGAAGTCGCCGCTGAATATGCATTTTTATTAGATCTAGAATCTATATCAAAGTAGATATAAAATAAAATTGTAATTTTGTGGACGACTAAAAAAATTGAAAAACTAGGTTTGGTAAATAAAGAAAAATTAATATTTAATAATGTATTGGAATTAGTGGGAAATACACCACTGGTGAAGTTAAATGTAGTAACATCGGAGTTTCCAGGTAGTTATATTGCCAAGCTAGATTCTTTTAATCCAGGGCATTCTTCTAAAGATCGAATCGCACTTCACATTATTGAAGAAGCCGAAAAAAAAGGAATTCTAAAACCTGGCGATACCATTATTGAAACTACTTCAGGAAACACAGGGTTCAGCATCGCTATGGTCAGTATTATTAAAGGCTATAAATGTGTGTTAGCTGTTAGTTCAAAATCGTCACTAGACAAGATTGACATGCTAAAAAGTATGGGCGCAAAAGTATATGTCTGCCCTGCAAACGTTAGCGTTGATGATCCACGATCCTATTACGAAGTAGCAAAACGATTGCATAAAGAAATTGAAGGCTCGGTTTATATAAATCAATACTTTAATAGCCTTAATTTGGAGGCACATTATAAAAGTACCGGTCCTGAAATTTGGAATAAAACCGAAGGTAAAATCACGCATTTAGTCGCCTGTAGCGGTACAGGAGGTACCATTTCTGGAACTGCTAAGTATTTAAAAGAACAAAACTCCAACATTAAAATAATTGGCGTGGATGCTTACGGATCTGTCTTAAAAAAATACCATGAAACCCGCGAGTTAGATCCTAATGAAATCTATCCCTATCGTATTGAAGGACTCGGTAAAAATTTAATTCCTACTGCAACCGATTTTGATCTCATTGATAAATTCATCAAAGTGAATGATGAGGACAGCGCACACACTGCTAGAGAAATATCTAAAACTGAAGGGATCTTTGTAGGCTACACTTCTGGAGCTGTTGTACAAGCGGTTAAGCAACTTCAAGAATCAAACGAATTTAAAGTCACAGATGTAGTCGTTCTTATATTTCCAGATCACGGGTCACGTTACATGAGTAAAATATACAACGATCAATGGATGAACGATCAAGGTTTCTTTGACGAACAAAATCAATCATCAGCCAAAAGTATTGAGTTTATTAAATAGATAAATTCACTCTCTTATTCCGCATAACTAATACAATAACTCTCTCCGTTTTAAATGCTTAAATTATTATGTATTCATAATATTATTGTATAATTTTGTGGTGCAAACTAACTAAAGATCATGATGAGAGATTTATTCGAAAAGATATATAAAGACAAAGGGCCTTTAGGTAAATGGGCTAGCTTAGCCGAAGGCTATTTTGTGTTTCCAAAATTAGAAGGTCAGATTTCTAATCGGATGAAATTTCAGGGTAAAGATGTCATTACTTGGAGTATAAATGATTATTTAGGACTCGCGAATCATCCTGAAGTTAGAAAAGTAGATGCAGAAGCTGCTAATGATTTCGGATCTGCATACCCAATGGGTGCTAGAATGATGTCTGGTCACACATCTCTTCATGAACAATTACAAAATGAATTAGCAGAATTTGTAAGTAAAGAATCCACTTATCTTTTGAATTTTGGTTACCAAGGAATCATGTCTACAATTGATGCTTTAGTAGCTAAAGATGATATCATTGTTTACGATGTGGATTCACATGCCTGTATTATTGATGGCGTTCGTTTACACATGGGAAAACGCTTTACCTACAAGCACAACGATATTGAAAGTTTAGAAAAAAACCTAGAGCGAGCTACTAAAATGGCCGAACAGACAGGCGGTGGAATTTTAGTAATTTCCGAAGGTGTTTTTGGAATGCGAGGAGAGCAAGGGAAGCTAAAAGAAATTGCAGCTCTTAAAGATAAATTCAATTTCAGATTTTTAGTTGATGATGCACACGGTTTTGGTACATTGGGGAAAACAGGTGCTGGTGCTGGTGAAGAACAAGGTGTTCAAGATGAAATAGATGTGTATTTTGCAACCTTTGCTAAGTCTATGGCTAGTACAGGTGCTTTTATTGCTGCTGATAAAGAAATCATAGATTATTTAAAATATAACTTACGTTCACAAATGTTTGCAAAATCGTTGCAAATGCAATTGGTAAAAGGCGCTTTAAAACGTTTAGACATGATTCGTACTATGCCCGAACTTAAAGAAAATCTTTGGAAAATTGTTAATGCGTTGCAATCTGGACTACGTGAGAGGGGATTTGATTTAGGAACAACTCAAAGTTGTGTAACTCCAGTTTACTTAAAAGGAAGTATTCCCGAAGCGATGGCCTTAGTGAAAGACCTTCGTGAAAATTATGGAATTTTCTGTTCAATTGTAGTATATCCAGTCATTCCTAAAGGTCTCATTTTGCTGAGGTTGATTCCAACATCTATGCATACACTTGTTGATGTCGATGAAACTTTAAAAGCATTTTCTGTGATTCGTGAACGCCTAGAGAAAGGCGTTTATAAACGCCTTTCTGCATCGGTTGCTGCAGCAATGGGGGAGTAGTACTCTACAATTCTTTTCTAAACGTACATCGTTTTTTAATCAATACAGGATTGAAATTTTTCCATAATTTTTGGATGGCTACATTGTCCGCTAACTCTGGTGTTCTTCGACATTCTATAATGCCTTTTTCTTGGAAGGTTTTATGAAATGCACTAAAAATAATGGAATGCACTCCTTTTTTTTGGTATTCTGGATGAACACCAATTAAATAAAAATTTACTTTTTTTGATTTCTTGGCTTTTAAAATATGAAAAATTCCAAAAGGAAATAATCTACCTTTTATCTTTTGTAATGCTTCCGCAAATGAAGGCATTACAATTCCAAAGGCTATCAATTCATTTGTCGAATTCACTACAAATTTAATGTATTCAGGGTTGATGAAGTTTAAAAATTTTTTCTTTAAAAATGCTTTTTGAATGTCTGTAATTTCTACAAATGAAGATAAAGAAGCGTAGCTTTGATTGAATAAATCAAACATCTTATCTGCATACGGCATCAGGTCTTTGGTTTTATTAAAATCCAAACTTCTTAGGTCATATCGTTTTTTGATGACTGCTTCGAGACGGTTAGAATCGGCAATTAAAATATCACTAAATAGATGTTTGTGTTCTAAGTATTCTTTTTCAACTTTAAACTTTAATTGATTAAAATGGTCTACATAATAAGGATGGTTGTACCAAGAAACCATGGTGCCAATTTCTTCGTAACCATAGGTAAGAACTCCTACTTTATCTAAGTTAGAAAACCCAATAGGCCCTTCCATATAGCTTAAGCTATGTGCTTTTCCGATGGACTTTACCTGGTCTAACAATGCTTTTGTTACTTCAATATCATCAATCATATCCATCCATCCAAAACGGATCTTATTGCTGCCATTATTTCTGACTTCCAGCCAATTAATAATCGCTGCAACACGTCCTACAATTTCCCCATTTTTATAAGCAAGAAACAATTGAGCATCCGCATTTTGGAGTACAGGGTTGGTGTTTTTATCAAAGACTTTGATTTCTTCGTTAATAATTGGAGGAACCCAATACTTAGAATCTTTGTAGAGTGTAAAAGGGAACATCACAAATTGTTTTATCTCCTTCTTAGAAATGGCTTTCTTTATGACTATCATACTGCTTTAGTCCTCATCAAATTTAATATTCTTTTTTCTTTTGCCTCTATTTTTGTTACGAACTTTTCGCTTATCTCGTTTATTAGCAGAAGTGCCATTGTCGGTTTTGATTTTATCTTTGTGGCGGTCCAATCGATACGAGGCTCCAAAATTCAGACTTAATACTGATGGTGTATTTTTAGTATTGAATGTGAGAGCTGTGTCTAGTTGTAAATTTTTGTTTAATAAATAGCCTCCCCCAAATCGAAATAAATTATCAGCATAGAAATCACTTTTAATGCCTTGTGTTTCTCCAAAAACGACCCATTTAGGATTGAATGAATGTGTAAGCGTCAGAATGTACTGAAAATCAGTTTGGTCGCTTCCTATACGATCTAACATAAAGTTTGTAATGAATACCCATCCTCCAGAAAAATTATTCTGAGTTATGACGCCTCCTCTATAACTGAGTCCCTCTACACTAGGTGCTACGTAGGAATTGTCACTCGTATCATAATTGACACCAGCAACTACTGAAACGGCGGGAATAAATTGACTCCATTTGAAGCCTTTGTCGGCGAAGTAACTATACAAATTAGGTTTGTCTTCTTTATTTTTAAGGGGGTCATATATCAAATATTTTGCACCAATGTTGAGGTTTTTGAAGTTTGCACGTTTATTTTTAACATCTACTAGAGAGGGATAGGTTTGTGTGTCGTTTTGAAAAGTTCCTTGAACATTGAGTTCGAAAGCTTCTTTCCAGAAACCGTAGTGGGCTGCAAAATCAACCCCAAATCCAGAGACTTCATATTTTGGATATAGATCCCGCTTTTCCTTAACAATATATGGACCTACTTCAAGCTGTAATACCTTTGTACCTACAGAAAATGCGCTTTGCGAGGCACCTGGTCGGTTAGAATTTATAACATCGGTATATTGTGCGTTTGCAGTATTATACACGCAAAAAACGGCTATACTTATAATGAATTTGGATAGAATTTTCATTTAAAAAATACTTTTATCAAACCTACATATTTTTTTTATATTTTTAAATGATTGCTCCTTGTTTTCTTGTAGCCGCAATCATTTTATATAATAATTTATGAAACGAGTAGGCTAAAATTATTATCAACTAAGGAATGATTAATAGCAAACAGCATGTGACCTTTTAAAAACAATAGATATAGACACATGAAATAAAAATAAGAATTGTATTTTTGAAAAAATAATCTACCGATGTTACAAACTGCGTCTATAATTGGATTGCTAAAAACGCTTCTAATTTTTGTTTTGGTTTATACCCTTTTCAAGTATTTGATGCGCCTATTTGCGCCATTCATCATCAAATCTATTGCCAAAAAAGCTGAAGCCCATTTCAGAAATCAATCTGCTCCAAAACAACCTAGCCAAAACGAAGGGGAGATAAGTATTGATAAGATGCCCAATTCTAAATCTTCAAATAATGATGTTGGAGAATATGTGGATTATGAAGAAGTTGAATAAACACTAGATATAATGAACCCTAGCTTAAAACAATTTGGCACACATTTTTTAGTTATTTTGGGGTTTGTCCTTGTGGCTGTCCTATATTTTAACCCTGTTTTGAAAGGTGAAAAAATATATCAAAGTGATATTGTTCAATACACAGGAATGGCCAAACAGCAAATCGATTTCCGAGAAACTTACGCGGCCGAATCTTATTGGACCAATAGTGCTTTTGGTGGTATGCCAACGTACCAACTAGGAGCTAAATACCCTCATAATTACATTAAACAACTTGATTTAGCACTCCGTTTTTTACCCCGTCCAGCAGATTATCTCTTTTTGTATTTATTAGGGTTTTATATCTTATTGTTGGTTTTAAAAATCGATTATAAAATTGCTGTACTAGGCGCGCTTGCATTCGGTTTTTCTACCTATTTAATTATTATTTTGGGCGTTGGGCATAACGCCAAAGCCCATGCAATAGCCTATATGCCACTAGTACTATCTGGTATTATTTTGACCTTTCAAAAGCGTTATTTTTTAGGGTTTATATTGACAGCGGTAGCTTCTGGATTAGAGTTGGTGACCAACCATCCTCAAATGACCTACTACTTAGGAATTTTAATTATAATTTTAGGGCTATCTTATCTATTCCAAGCAATCAAAACAAAAGAACTACAAGCATTTTTTAAAGCCTCAGTCACGCTTTTAGTAGCTGCTATTTTTGCCTTTGGGATGAACGCTACCAATTTGATGGCCACTAGCGAATACGCCAAAGAAAGTACGCGTGGACAGAGTGAACTAACCATCAATCCGGATGGCAGTACCAAAACACAAACAACAGGGTTGGATAAAGCTTACATTACGCAATTCAGTTATGGAAAACTGGAAACTTTTAACTTGCTCATTCCGAGATTTATGGGTGGCGGTAATAGAGAAAATTTAGGGAAAGATTCTGAGACTTATAAAGCCTACCGTGCTTTGGGAGCGACCCCTTTACAAGCACTTCAGGAGTCTAAACAAGCACCGATGTATTGGGGCGATCAACCTATTGTGGAAGCACCTGCCTATGTAGGCGCTGTGGTAATATTTCTTTTTGTGTTGGCATTATTTCTATACCATGGTCGTTTCAAATGGTGGTTGATAGCAGGTGTATTGATGTCTTTACTATTGTCTTATGGAAAAAATTTGTCATTCCTAACCGACTTTTTTATTAATTACATTCCGCTTTATAATAAATTCAGAGCAGTAAGTTCTATTCAAGTCATTTTAGAACTATGCATTCCATTGCTGGCGACCTTAGGATTGAGACAATTATTTCATAAAGATGTAAGCTCTCAATTGAAAGTGGATGCCTTAAAAAAATCGTTGGTTATTGTAGCTGGATTGACGGTATTATTTCTGATTTTTAAGAACAGTCTGTTTGATTTTGTTGGAATGAGTGACGGTCAATTTAAAGAATATTATGGGGTTTCTTTTGTAGAAGCTTTACGAACAGATCGCAGCACAATTTTTACAGCTGATGCACTAAGAACTTTGCTATTTGTTTTAGCTGTTGGAAGTTTGATTTTTGTCTATCTCAAACAAAAAATTACTCAAAATACCACGATCATTATTTTAGGATTCTTTCTTATGTTTGATATGATAGGCGTAGACCGTCGTTATGTGAACAATGATAATTTTGTTTCACCGATTAAAGTAGAACGTCCGTATCAAGCAAGTTTGATTGACAAAAAAATATTAAAAGACACCTCAAATTTTAGAGTCTTTGATATGACTGATAATTCCACTAGAGCTTCTTATTTTCATAACTCAATAGGAGGATATCACGCAGCAAAGTTGAAACGTTTTAAAGCCATACAAGAGTTTCACATAGACAAAAACAACTTTGAAGTTTTGAATATGCTGAACACCAAGTATATCATTTATAAAAACAAAGAAGGGGAGGTTTTGTATTTTGAAAATGAAGAAACAAATGGAAATGCTTGGTTTGTGGATGCAATTGAAACCTTTGATACCCCAGATGAAGAAATTCTAGCCTTAGATAAAATAAATACAAAAACAACCGCTACTGCTAATATTGCAGATTTGAAGTCCAAACGTTTTTTAAAGGATTCCACTGCTGCTATTCAATTGGTGAATTATAAACTCAATCATTTGGTTTATGAAACAAATAATTCTGAAGATGGGTTTGCCGTATTTTCCGAGGTCTATTATAAAAATGGTTGGGACGTCACTATTGATGGTGTTCAGGTGGATCATTACAATGTCAACTATGTACTTCGTGGACTTGAAATTCCAAAGGGAACTCATACGGTAGTCTTTAAATTCAATCCAACTGTTGTTAAAACAGGTTCTAAAATTGCTTTGATGAGCACTGTTTTGCTAATGTTGCTAATCCTAGGTCAAGGAATTCTAATCTATAGAAAACCATCGTGAAAAAAGTACTCATCATAACGTATTATTGGCCACCTGCTGGAGGGCCTGGCGTTCAACGTTGGTTGAAGTTTGTGAAATATTTACCTGAGTTTGGCATAGAACCTATTATATATTGTCCAGATAACCCCAATTACCCTTTTAAAGATACCTCGTTAGTGTCGGATATAGATTCCGATCTAACAGTGTTAAAGACCCCCATTCGTGAACCTTATAAATGGGCACAGTTATTTTCTAAGTCCAAAACAGCAAACCTGTCTAAAGGTCTTATTTCAAATCAAAAAAAACAATCAGTTCTAGAGAAACTACTTCTTTTTGTTAGAGGAAATTTTTTCATTCCAGATGCACGTATTTCTTGGGTGCGTCCCTCAATTTCATTTTTGTCTGATTATATTTTGACTCATAAAATTGATACAATTGTTACCACAGGACCGCCTCATAGTTTGCACCTCATTGGATTGCAATTAAAACAAAAACATTCCATCAAATGGGTGGCTGATTTTAGAGACCCCTGGACACAAATAGGGTATCATAAAAAATTAAAAATCAGTTCTTTTGCCCAAAAAAAACATAAAAAATTAGAGGCTGCTGTGCTTCAAACGGCTGATGAGTTATTAGTAACCAGTCTAAAAACTAAAACATTATTTTCAGAATTAACAAGCACACCCATATCGGTTCTTACAAATGGGTTTGACTTTGAAATTAGCAGTGACACTCCATTAGATTCTAAGTTCACATTATCCCATATTGGGTCTTTATTTGAAGGAAGAAACCCATCTGTTTTATGGAAAGTCTTATCAGATTTCATAAAAGAGTCGGAAGATTTTGCTGAGACATTCCAACTGAATCTTATTGGATCTGTTAGTACAGAAGTTTTAGATACTCTTTGTAGTTATGGTCTAGAAAATTACATATCTAATTTAGGTTATATGTCCCACAACGAAGTTTTAGAGTATCAAAAAAAGACGCAATTGTTACTGCTTATTGAGGAAAATTCAAAAGAAACAGAGTACATTATTCCAGGAAAATTATTTGAATACATGGCCTCTAAACGTCCCATAATTGCCATTGGTCCCGAGTCCTCTGATGTAGAAGCGATTTTAAACCAAACATATTCGGGAACTTATTTTAGATATGACGAAGCGGTAGCACTCCGAAAACTTTTATTACAACATTTCGAAGCCTATAAAGACCAGCAATTAAAAGTGGATTCAAAAGGGTTAGATGCTTACAGTCGTAAATCATTAACTCAACAATTGGCTCACAAACTTCTGAATTAAATATAAAAACTCCGTATTGATTTGGGATATTCAAATACGGAGTTTATCTAACTAACTAAAACATTATTTTCTACGTCGTACAGCTGTTTTTTTTGAATTTACTTTTGTTGTTCTTTGTGCGACTCTTCTTGAGTTTTTATTGATCACTTTGCTGCGATTCACTTGATCAGTTCTATTCGTTCTGACTTTAGGATTGGAATTTGCCACTCTATTGGTAGATCGATTTGTTGCTGATCTTGATGTTTGACGGCTCTCGGAACGCGTCGCATTGTTGTTTGATCTTCTTGTGTCTCGTCTCGTTTTATAACGGTCACTATGGTTCGATTCACTATTTGCCACCCTATTTTGACTTTGTCGAGTTCTGTATACACTTGGACGACGGTTATTTCTATACGGTCTTTTGTATTGATGTCTGGTAGGCGTATAATGTCTTCTGTAAGGAGTCTTGAAAATCACACAATACTGAACATTTGGAATGCTGTAATATGAATGCCATACGCTTGGTGTATAGTACCGGTGTTGACTGTTGACATACCCATTACAACGTGAGATGTTATAGCGATCATAGTTAATTTGCATATTACCTATCCAAGCCACACGACCTCTATAATCGTAATTTATATGTACCCTTCCTGCCTGACGAATACGACCATAATAATCATAGTATATTGGTGTATTTTCAATTTGAATGACCGCACCATAATTATCATATTGAATGTAGGCACCATAATCGTAGCCTGTATTGAAACTGATGTTTATTCCATTGTGATTTGAAAACTGAACAAAATTTTGACGTTGTCGGAGTACATTAAAATCAAATTGTCCATCTTTAAAAATAGCAAATTCGATACCTTGTTCATTAAATACGAAAGAATTATTATTTCTTGTGTGGTTAGGAAACGTAGACGCAGATATGGTTCCGAACAAAGAGATGCTAACGAGGGCTAAAAATAATTTTCTCATAATAAAAGTTTTAAAAATTAAACACAACTCTGTAGTACCAAACAGCATGCCAAGAATTTAAATATCAGGTTATTTACTTGATAATCAATTAAATAAATAGTATTACAAGGTCAGTTTAATTTGCTTTTAAGAAATTCAGCAGTTGAAGATGTTTTAGATTTAGTGATAAATTCTGGGGATCCTTCAGCTAATAAATAGCCTCCATTGAGACCTCCTTCAGGGCCTAAGTCAATCACATGGTCGGCACATTTAACAAGGTCTAAATTATGTTCTACCACTAATATAGAATGGCCTTTATCAATCAAAGCATTAAAAGATTTGAGTAGTTTTTTAATGTCATGAAAATGAAGTCCAGTAGTGGGTTCATCAAAAATAAATAAACCTGTTTCTGCTTTCGAACCTTTTCCTAAGAAAGAGGCCAATTTAATACGCTGTGCTTCACCTCCAGAAAGTGTTGAAGAGCTCTGTCCAAGTGTTACATATCCAAGCCCAACATCTTGAAGTGGCTGTAGTTTTGTTTTGATTTTAGCTACATTATGTGTTTCAAAAAAGGCAATTGCATCATCAATAGTCATGTTTAAAACATCATCAATTGTTTTACCATTGAATTTAATTTCCAAAACTTGTTTTTTAAAGCGTTTCCCATTACAGTCATCACAAAGTAATTGAACGTCTGCCATGAACTGCATTTCGATAGTAACTGCACCTTCTCCTTTACAAGTGTCGCAACGGCCTCCATCTACATTGAAAGAAAAATGTTTGGGTTGATAATTTCTTAAAACGCTTAATTTTTGTTTAGCAAATAAAGCACGAATATCATCATAGGCTTTGATATAGGTCACAGGGTTGGAACGCGAAGAGCGTCCAATTGGGTTTTGATCTACAAATTCGATAAACTTAACAGTGCTAAAGTTACCCTCTATACTCGTGAATTCGCCCGCCTTTTCTCCATAACCACCAATAGATTTAAGCAAGGCAGGATACAGGATTCGTTTGACAAGTGTACTTTTACCACTTCCAGAAACGCCAGTCACAACCGTGAGCATATTTAATGGAAATGTCACATCAATATTTTTTAAATTATGTTCTCGTGCCCCTTTTATGATGACACTGTACTTAGACGAACGACGTTTCTTAGGAACTTCAATTTCTTGAGATCCATTGAGATATTGTGCTGTTAATGTATTACTTTTTAAAAGCGTTTTGTAACTTCCACTCGCCATGACTTCTCCACCAAAAGTACCCGCTTCGGGTCCAATATCTATGATGTAATCAGCAGCGGCCATGATGGCTTCATCATGCTCCACTACAATCACTGTATTTCCTAAATCTCGCAAGGCTTTTAGAACATTGATCAGACGTTCGGAGTCTTTAGAATGAAGTCCAATACTAGGCTCGTCCAGAATATACATGGAGCCTACCAAGCTACTCCCAAGGGAAGTTGCTAGGTTAATGCGTTGACTTTCGCCACCAGATAATGTATTTGATTTCCGATTTAAAGTTAAATAATCCAGTCCTACATTGGACAAAAATTCCAAGCGGTTATTAATTTCTTTGAGCAGTCGTTTTGCAATTTCTTGTTCTTTTGTATCTAGTTTAATGGTTTTAAAGAATGCAATTAAATCCTTGAGAGGTAATTCTACTAAATCGGTAATGGAAGCTCCTCCAACTTTTACAAAATTGGCTTCTGCTCGCAACCGTTTTCCGTGACAACTGCTACATTTAGTTTTCCCGCGGTAGCGAGATAACATTACACGGTTTTGAACCTTGTAAGCCTTAGATTCTAATTCTTCAAAAAAGGAATTTAAGCCTGTAAAATGAGTGTTACCCGTCCATAATAACTGTTGGTGTTTAGCTTCTAATTCAAAATAAGGTTTATGAATCGGGAAATCAAACTTATGGCTGTTATTTACCAATTGATCTCTGTAATACTTCATACTTTCTCCACGCCATGGAAATACTGCATTCTCATAAATTGATAGTGAAGTATTTGGTATAACAAGGCTTTCATCGATGCCAATAACATCACCATAGCCTTCACATGTTGGACAGGCCCCATAGGGGTTGTTAAAACTGAATAAATGCGTATTGGGTTCTAAAAATTTTTGACCATCTAACTCAAAAGAGTTGCTAAATTCACACGATTCAGAAGTTTCTATTTTTTCAATTTGACAACGTCCTTTGCCTTCAAAAAAGGCCATTTCAACGGCATCGGCCAAACGGTTATAAAAATCTTCTTCGTCTTTCACAATAATCCGATCCACAACAAGACTGATTGTTTTTGGTAGTTTTTTAAAATCTTCAACCTGTTCAATACGCTCTACTGTATTGCCGACCTTGATTCGTGCAAACCCTTGGTGTTGAAGCGCCTGTAGTTTATTCTCTAGTGTTCGACCTTCTTCTAAATGAATCGGTGCCAAAAGCAGAAGTTTGTCACCGACTTTCAGCGTTTTAATATAATTGATGACATCGGTAGTAGTGTCTTTTCTTACTACATTATTGGATGTCGGGGAATAGGTTTTTCCAATTCGCGCAAAAACTAATTTTAAATAATCATAAATTTCCGTCGTGGTACCTACCGTAGAACGAGGATTGGTAGAATTTACTTTTTGTTCAATCGCAATAGCTGGTGCAATGCCTTTGATATAATCCACGTTTGGTTTGTGGAGACGCCCCAAAAACTGCCGCGCATAACTCGATAAACTTTCCACGTACCGTCGTTGCCCTTCGGCATACAAAGTGTCAAAAGCCAAGCTTGATTTTCCAGATCCAGAAAGTCCAGTAATCACCACCAATTTGTGACGTGGAATTGCAACATCTATATTCTTAAGATTGTGCAATTTTGCTCCCTTAATTAGAATGTGCTCTTTTGGACTTAGTTTTGAAAGGTCTAGTGGCATTTTTTGATTTAAAATTTGAGTGTAAAGATAGCATTATTATAAAAAATATGAAGGCTGTATTTGGTCTTCTTAGAATTAAAAACCAAAATAAATTTGTTAATTTAGATGGATTGTTGTTATATTTGATGAATTAACTTTCAATAACCGCTTATAGAATAACTTTACTTTTTAATTTTTTAACCTAGTACGCCCAAAATGTGTGCTCATAAAAGTAATGTTATGAATTCTAAATCTTTTAG
>Ga0102813_1000707_pt1 | contig 14985 bp, 10 predicted proteins | sample ColrivemetaGS725_FD_84512 | JGI IMG/M metagenome (GOLD analysis project Ga0102813, IMG submission 84512) | Estuarine microbial communities from the Columbia River estuary - Flood tide ETM metaG S.725 | ecosystem: Environmental > Aquatic > Marine > Intertidal zone > Estuary | place: USA: Columbia...
CGACTTGAGCAGATTGAACCAATGGAGGTTGTACAAATGTATACTGTAGATTTCCATAACATATTAAATAAATTCAATTGCCTTCCTCCAAGTATTGAACCAACAGCTACAGGGCATATAATAGAGCAAATAGATATTATCAAGATTATTTTAAATAAAGGTTTTGCATACGAGGTAAATGGATCCGTTTATTTTGATGTCCTGAAATTTAACAAGACTCACAACTACGGAAAGTTAAGTGGTAGAAATGTTGAGGACCTCATCCATAATACAAGAGCTTTAGACGGCCAGAGTGATAAAAAAAATCCACAAGATTTTGCTCTTTGGAAAAAGGCAGAGCCGCAACACATTATGCGTTGGCCATCACCATGGAGTGACGGGTTTCCGGGCTGGCATTTGGAGTGTACAGCCATGAGTACAAAATATTTAGGTGAACAATTTGACATTCATGGAGGAGGTATGGATCTTAAATTTCCACATCACGAGTGTGAAATTGCACAAGCAGAAGCGTGCAATGGTCATTCACCAGTTAACTACTGGATGCATGCCAACATGCTAACCTTAAATGGCCAAAAAATGGCAAAATCAACAGGTAACAATATTTTGCCTGCAGAGATATTTTCTGGAAAGAATGATAAGTTAAGTAAAGCATTTTCACCGAGTGTTACGAGATTTTTCATGATGCAAGCACATTACAGAAGTATTTTAGATTTTAGCAGCAATGCGATTGAAGCTTCAGAAAAGGGCTACCACAAATTGATGGATGCTATTAATACGTTAAAAAGCATTCAAAAAGGCGACACCTCTACGTTTGATGTTAAATCATGGTCTCAAAAATGTTACGATGCCTTAAATGATGATTTCAATACCCCTATTTTAATTGCTGAACTTTTCAGTGCTGTAAAGCTGATAAACCAAGTTAAGGACCAAAAAGCGACCTTAACGTCTGATGATCTACATTTCTTAACAAATCAGATGAATGCTCTGGTTTTCGATGTCTTAGGATTAACAAATGATACTCTAACACAAGACAATCACAATACATTGTCTAACACTGTCGAAGTGCTCATAAAACTGAGAGCAGAAGCCCGAGCTAATAAAGATTTTGCACTATCAGACAAAATTAGAGATGAATTGTCTGCAATAGGCATTCAATTAAAAGATGGCAAGGATGGCACCTCTTTTACAACCAACTAGCGATGTTCAATAAGATAGTGATTGCTCCATTTCTTTTTTTAATAAAAGTGTACCAATCTTTAATATCTCCTTTTTTCCCTTCCACATGTAGATACCAGCCAACTTGTTCTTACTACACCATCGAGGCTTTAAAAACTCATGGTTTAATTTATGGCGGGTGGCTGGGTATTAAGCGTATTTTTAGTTGTCATCCTTTTGGAGGTAGTGGCTACGATCCTGTTCCTAAGAAACCAAACAAGAACTAAAAGAGCGTCGTTAAAAATAAACCTTATTCCATTTCAAATTTCTATATTTACGCTACCTTAATAATTAAAATATGCATTTTTTACAGATTGTCTGGGAGCCTGCTTCCGAAGGCCTAAAACTATTTGGAGACTTCAAAATTCACTACTACAGTATGATGTGGATGGCAGCTTTTATTTTGGGCTGGTACCTCATGAAGAAAATTTACATACAAGAGCAACAATCTGAAGAAAAATTGGATTCCTTGTTCATTTATTCGGTTTTAGGAATTTTGATTGGAGCTCGCTTAGGGCATGTCATCTTTTATCAACCAGAACTTTTTAAACAAGATTTTTTTAGTGTCTTTCTACCCTTTCGCTTCAACCCTGAATTTGAATTTACAGGTTTTAGAGGTTTGGCAAGTCATGGTGCAGCCATAGGAATGATTATATCAATGTACCTCTACAACAAAAAAGTTTTACATAAATCTGTGTTGTGGATTTTAGACCGTGTTGTAATCCCAGTGGCACTTGGTGCTATTTTTGTCAGAGTGGGTAATTTTTTTAATTCTGAAATGATTGGAAAACCAGCAGATGAGTCATTGCCATGGGCCATTATTTTTAAAAATTATGACAATATACCGAGACATCCTGGGCAATTATATGAGGCTTTTGGTTATATTTTTGTTTTCTTAACATTGTGGTTTTTATACTGGAAAGGTAAAAAGAGTAAACAAACAGGGTTTCTTTTTGGATTGTTTTTAGTGTTACTTATGACAGTAAGATTGTTTGTAGAACGTTTTAAAATTGAACAAGTCGTTGGAAGAGATGATTGGATTTTAGGTCTGAATACTGGACAAGTACTCAGTATTCCATTTATTCTTATTGGTCTCTATTTCATGTTTTTGTATAAAACTAAAAAATCATCACTGGATAAATGACACGAGGTGTAATACATCAACATCTGTATGGTTTGATAAGTTTTCTTTTTATATGTTTGAGTTGTCAAGAGAAACAAAAAAGCACTGTAAATCTAATTGATGTAACATTTCGTAAAGAAGGGGTTTTGCAAATTTACAAATCGACGAATGACTCTCTCATCACCTCTTTTGACATCGAACTCGCAGAAGACGATTATGAAACTCAAACTGGATTAATGCACAGAGGTTCAATGAGCATGAATCAAGCCATGCTTTTTATTTTTTCCGACGAAAAAATACGATCATTTTACATGAAAAACACCTTAATTCCTCTGGATATTATTTACCTCAATGCACTAAAACAGGTTATCAATATTAAGAAGAATGCGACTCCTTTGGATGAGCAATCAATCCCTTCAATAGCCCCAGCACAATATGTTTTAGAAATTAATGGAGGGCTGTCAGATCTCCTCAATATTGAAAAAGGAGATCGAATATCATTCCAAAAAAAATAAATTACTCATATTTTAGGCTCGCATAAGCAACCCAATGTTTTTGATTAGCTCGAGCTGTTGTTCCCATCCCGAGGTCTTCAACCTCTATTAAATCATGATCAATACTTGATTGATAACCTATAAAATCACCATAAAGCGGTGTGTTGTTAATCTGTAAATTTAATTTATTTGCAAAATCTAATCCAAAGGGAACGGAATAGCGTCCACACCAAACCCACTTGTATTCTTTATAATTGTCAGACTGTACAGTATACTTAGTAAAACGTTCTATTTTATTACGTGTTAGATTATTAACCAAGCAATTTTCAATGATTTCAACATCCAATTGCCTTGCTTTCTGAGTACCTTTTTCGGTGACACCGAAAGGAGCTAAATTAGCTCCCCAATCTTCATTTCCATAATGTACAGCATCATTTGAAATCACAACAGCGATATCTTCGCCAAATACTAAATCATGTTCTTTAAGTACATCATTTACAAGGGAAGACAAGGCATCGCTTATATGATCAATCCTGTTATATTTCATGTAAGGAACTAAAATTGGTACAATTTCAAGACTGGGATTTTTTTTATGTAAAAATGGTACTATAGCTTCTAAAGAATGCTCTAATACTTGCATGCTGTCATGAATAACAAACATCTCTTTATCAAGTTTTTTTATAATTTCCTGATTGATAGGTGAGACTTTTAAATTTCCATATGGTGATTTCCAATGCGTAAAATTTCCAAAAATTAATTTATCCTGTAAATTAAAATTTCTGGCACGATGCGCAACTCCTATTAAAATAACCTTGTCTGCATTGATTCCTCTCAATGATTCATAATATAGTTGCCCAGCATACTTGTAATCGTCATGAGGACTTATTGCAGCTTTCCAAGCTAAGTCATTGTCGCGATCTATAACCCCAAGTCTCTTGTAAATTGAATCCATTTGCCAATCCAATGTGGCAAAACCAATCGTATCATGAATGTGCCGAAGATGTCTGTCAGTGTTAATGGGTGTTGACTTATCTTCAAAGTCACTCTTACAACTTATAACACAGCACAACATCAAAAGAATTAAAACTATAAATCTCATTTCTATATTTTATTTAAAGTTACAGTTTATTCCATAAAAAAAGGTCTTTTTGCGCCGTAGTACAAAAAGACCTTTTTTTTGTGAGAAAAATTATTTTTTATTTTCCTCAAGTTTTTTAATCGAATCAAACATGATTGGCGTTGCAATAAATACCGACGAATACGTACCCACTAATACACCTACAATAAGAGCAAATAACAAGCCTCTTAACGAATCAGCTCCAAAAGCAAACATCGCTAACAATACAACCAAGGTCGTTAAAGACGTATTCAAGGTTCTACTTAACGTACTATTTAATGCTGAATTCACAGTTTTATCTAAATTCCAGCTAGTATGCTCATTTAAAAATTCTCTAATTCTGTCAAAAACAACCACCGTATCATTTAACGAATATCCAATTACTGTTAAAATTGCTGCAATAAAAGCTTGATCAATCTCCATACTAAAAGGCATGAAATTCCAAGTTATTGAGAATATCCCTAATACAATTAAGACATCATGAAACACAGCAGCAACTGCTCCCAAAGAAAATTGCCATTTTTTAAACCTAAGGAGTATATATAGAAATACAACTATCAAAGATCCTAGGATGGCCCAAATGGATGACTTCTTAATATCATCTGCGATAGTTGGACTTACTTTACCTGAATACATGATTCCTACATTACCCTGAGGACTTGAAAATTCATCATAAGTTATACCATCTGGTAAATATTGAGAAAGAGATTCGTATAACTTATTTTGCACCTCTTCATCAACATCAGGTGAATTTTCGTCAATTTTATATTTGGTGGAAATTTTTAATTGATTTGCTCCACCAATAGTTTTAATTTCACCACTTCCAAAAGTCGCAACCACTGATTCAGAAACTTCCTCAGCATTCACATCTTGCGCAAATCGAACTGTGTAAGTTCTACCTCCAACAAAGTCGATACCTTCATCCAATCCTGTTGTAAACAAGGACCCTAATCCTCCGATTATGATCGCAGTCGATATCAAATATGAAACACGACGTTTTTTCAAGAAATTAATATTAATATTTCTAAATAAACCTTTAGTAACAGAGGTTGAAAAATCTAAATTCCCTCCTTTGTTTGCATACCAATCAATTAATAATCTCGTTATAAAAATTGCTGTAAATAGTGATGTGACGATACCTATTAAAAGTGTGGTTGCAAATCCTTTTATAGGACCAGTTCCAAACACAAATAAGATAAGTGCTGTTAAACCTGTGGTAATATTGGCATCTAAAATAGAGGATAATGCATTGCTAAATCCATCTTTAACAGCTTCTTTTTGTCCTTTTCCCTTAGTTAATTCTTCTCTAACACGCTCGTAGATAAGCACATTAGCATCTACTGCGATACCAATTGTTAGTACAATACCTGCGATACCAGGTAAGGTCAAAACAGCCCCTAAACCGGAGAGCACTCCAAAAATTAATAAAATATTTAGAATTAGCGCTATATCTGAAAAAATACCTGACTTTCCATAATAAAACACCATCCAAAGTAAGACTAGGGTCAATGCAATTAAAAATGAGGTCATTCCACTATCAATAGCCTCTTTACCCAGTGATGGACCCACGACATCAGCTTGAACAATTTCAGCTCTTGCTGGTAATTTACCAGCACGTAAAACATTTGCTAAATCTATCGCTTCATTTAAGGTGAATTGTCCGGAGATTTCTGAGTTACCTCCTGCAATTGCTCCCGTAGTAACACCTGGTGCTGAATACACAATGTTATCCAAAACAATGGCAATTTGACCTCCTGTGTTAAAGGCCCTTCCGGTCATTTCTTCCCATATTTTAGCTCCTTTTGCATTCATTTGCATAGAAACAGTTGGCTTCCCATTTGGTGCAAATGAATTTCTAGCATCTGTAATAACAGCTCCGCTTAATGGTGGTTTTTGATCTCTGTTTCCTTTTAATGCGTATAATTCAATTAAATCACCGTCTTCCGCAGGTATACCCCACGCGAATTTAACATATCGCTGATCACCTGAAAGTAGTGACTTTACTTGAGGCATGTCTAAATACTCTGTCACTTTTTGCTTATCCTTTGTTTCAAATAAAGCGACAATTGGTCCTCCTTGATAACCTGTTCCTCTAATCAAATCCGTAAGTGGATTTACAATTGCTACAGCTGTCGTATCGGTAGATGTTTCTCCCAACAAGTCTGCAATTTGATCTCCTTCAGTATCCTCCGTATCTTGAGATTCTATTGCTTCTTTGGGTGCCTCTACTTCAACGAGTCCTTTCAGCACTTCGTTAGCTTGTACAATGAATTGCAAAAAACCTTCTCCTGGGAATGCATCCCAAAACTCCAATTGAGCTGTGGTAGTAATCAATTCAGTAGCACGTTTTTTATCTTTCACACCTGGTAACTCAACTAAAATTCTACCAGAAGTTCCCAAACGTTGTATGTTTGGTTGTGTCACACCAAATTGATCAATACGTTTACGTAATACCTCAAAAGCTGAAACGATTGATTCATCTACTTTGGTTCTTAACACTGGCTTGACCTCATCATCCGTCATATTGAACGTGATTTCCTCACTCAAATCTCTGTTGGCAAAAATATCAGGAGATGCTAATGTTGTATCTCCTTTTATAGCATCAAAAGCTTCAAAAAAGTCTTCAATAAAACTATTTTGACTGTCTTTCTGCAGTTCTTGAGCGTCTACTAACGCCTTGTTAAAAACAGGATCTTTACTATCATTAGCTAGTCCCTTTAAAATGTCTTGTACTGATATTTGAAGAATGACACTGATACCTCCCTTTAGGTCAAGTCCAAGATTCATACTCTTTTCTTTGACTTCTTTGAAGGTGTAATTAGCGACTCCTATATTAAAAACCTCTTGACTTGATAATGAATCAAGATACCTTGTTTCCTCGCTACTTCGTTTCTCATCGAAATCTTTTTCTGAATCAGATATCTTCGATGTTATGATTTCTTTCGCTTGTTTTTCAATTTGATTTGCCTTAAACGTAAACGATAATTGGTAGATACTTACCAGTCCGAATAAGATTGCAAATAGTTTTACTAATCCTTTATTTTGCATTGTATTGATTTTTTAGTCTAAAATTTAAATCGGGCAAATATAAAATTTACACGAGTATTAGACAATTTTTTATTATTAAAAGAGTTTTTGGTGCTGTAATAAAAGCGATCCTCAAATCTTTGAGGAGTGTGAACCATCACACAAACGGCCCTGCTCTTACGTTAAGTGTATGGTAATATTTTTTACCATCTAATAGAATAACATCATGCGATGGTTTGTAAGGCTCTTGGCCGATGTTTTTGTTTTTATCATATAAATTAGGGGAGAATATCAAGAATTTTGGAATTAAAATTCTCTGGTTGTCAGCGCTTAATTCTAAAAAAATCGCAGCTACTTGATTGCTTTCGATATCAGTTGTATTCTTTAACAAGAATACATCAACGTCATAATTCACAACATCATTTTTTAATGGTGATTTTTCTGAAGAGTGCTCTAGACTTCTGTTGCTGTAACCCTTTAGAAGGTAGCTTTTTTGAATTAAATTTTTCTTTATATGCGAGGCCTCAATAGTACTGTAATAAGTAATTGTTAAAATTCCTCCATCAATTTCTTTAACACGAATATTGTGAGCTCCAAGATGATGCAACTGATTTTTTATCAGATTTAAGGTATGCTGAGTTTCTGAAATGGTTACATGGGCATCCGTAAATTGCAATACAATTTCTTGATTAGGAGGGGTGTTTTGCTGTTGATAAATAACCCCTAGAAACGTAATTAATATAACGAGCGCGCCCGTAAACCTCTTTAAATTCATGGGCCAAATATAAAAAAATAATAATGCGCCGTCAGTGGTATTTGCAGAAATATTACTTCAAAAAACTCGTCATCATAAAACAAATTATTTCAATTACAAAAAAGAGCAACACTGTGGTTGCTCTTTTTTGTAATTATCTCAAGTTAATTTCTCTAGTTACTCCTGCTTCATTTCATCATAACCGTCTAAAATTTCTAAACTAAACTTTTCATCGTCTAAAACTTCTTTTTTGATTTCAATAACATTACTAACAACCTTAATATTGGATCCCATCTGATTCATCGATAAAGAAACATACAGTGGAAAACCCTTAATTTCATCACCATAAGGAGCTGTTTGTTGAGAATAAGTATTTATGGCGTCGGTTGTAAACACTTCCATTTCCATAGGTTGTCCTTGTACTGAGGATGTCACAAAGTATTGTTGACACTCGAAATTTAAAAACATCTTAGTTTCATCTCCTTTGGTTATGACGATATCATTTAGTGCACTTTGTGCTATATCTAATGAACCTTTAATGTATTTTTTTCCTAACATAGGATTATCCATGAATGTTACCATTTCTTTGGAGGCACGATCAGTAATCACAATCATATCTCCAGTCATGGGACTTGAAACTTCTGTTCTTGATTTATCATTTTTAAAATAAGTTGTGGTTCTCATGTCTCCCATCATTGCGAGCTGTGCATTCATCTCATCATTGTCACTTGACATGGTTTGAGAGATAACGACGACACCCTCCGTTAAATTATTTTGGGAAAATCCAAATAAACTTGTTACAATTGCTACAAAAAATATGACTGTGGTTCTCATGTAATTTTATGGATTAAAATTCTAATAAACTATTTGTTTTCTTTACACCTGAAGCGCTTTCATTTAGGTGTGCTTTTTCTTTATCGTTTAGGTCAATTTCAATGATTTTTTCAATACCATTTTTACCTAGTATAACAGGTACACCAATACATAAATCGTGTAGTCCAAATTCACCGTCTAACAAGACAGAACATGGAAACAATTTATGCTGATCACAAGCAATTGCTTGAACTAATCCTGATACAGCGGCACCCGGTGCATACCAAGCCGAGGTTCCGAGAAGTTTCGTCAAAGTTGCTCCTCCTACTTTAGTTGCTTCTGTCACCTGATCCATACGGTCTTTAGATAAAAATTCTGATACTTTCACACTATTTCTTGTGGCATGATTAATTAGAGGAACCATTCCCTTATCACTATGACCTCCAATAACCATACCATCAACATCACTTATTGGAGCCTCTAAAGCCTCTGCTAATCTATATTTAAAACGAGCTGAATCAAGCGCACCTCCCATACCAATGATTCTATTCTTAGGTAGGTTAGTAGACTTGTGAACCAAATAAGTCATCGTGTCCATTGGATTGCTTACAACAATGATGATGGTATTTGGAGAATGTTGAATGAGACTTGTCGACACTGTTTTAACAATCCCTGCATTAATACCAATCAATTCCTCCCTCGTCATTCCTGGCTTTCTTGGAATACCAGAAGTGATAACACAAATATCACTGTTTGCAGTTTTTTCATAATCATTTGTACTTCCAGTGATTTTAGTATCAAAAGCATTCAAGGACGCCGTTTGCATTAAATCCATTGCTTTTCCTTCCGCATAGCCTTCTTTGATATCTAGTAAAACAACTTCCGAGGCAAAATTTTTAATAGCAATATATTCTGCACAACTCGCTCCAACCGCTCCTGCTCCAACTACTGTAATTTTCATATTTTGTATGTGATTTTAAGTTCGTTTTAAGCCGCAAAATTACAAAATAATCATTGTCAAATAAAGAAAGTGCTAGATAAAATAAAAAACATTTCAGCAAACCTATTTTTGCTAGTTTATCTGAAACTAAAAGCGATTCCCGCTGTTACTGTATTATATTTTTGAAATGAGTAGTCTGTAAATATTTTAAAGAATCCAATATTAATTCTTGCTCCTAGCGTTGCTTTGATGTTATTAGCAGAAAAATCTAGATTTATAGGATTTGAAATTATTTCACTGACCGTATTTATAAAGTTTCCTGAACCATCTTCAACATCATAATTAATCGTGTAATCCCCTTTAATTTTAGTTGTGGCTGTACCATTGTTATAACCAACTCCCCCATAGACAGTAAGTATTTTAAAATCAAGAGATGCCAAAGCTTGTAACGTCCATGTTTTCATTTTAAATTCAGCCAGAGCATTTGATGAAATGATGTCATCGGAAAGATCATCGTCTCCAATCGTATAAGTAACCTTCATATTTGTGAATGCTGCAAGCAACGAAACGTTCAAAGGTAAGTTCTCTAAAGGCCCTAGATACTGCATCAGATCATGTTGCAATCCCAAACCAAATAAATTAGTTTCTAGATTATCATCAAAACTTATCTTTGGAACTACGCGTAATTTAATATCTGTTTTAAATGGTAACCCCAATCCAAATTGCACCATGGGAGTAGGCACTGCATTAATTGGCAAATCATCCTTTATCCCACCGGGCATGTCAAAACTAGCCACATTAAAAGTCCCATTTCCGTTATCAATTTGAACGTTAACTCTGGTATCAGTATTGGAAGAACTCATTAATGTTGGCAACTCATTTTCACCATTTGGAAGCGATAAGTAACTGTAGTCTGTTGGTATAAAAGCAAACATTTCGTCAGATTTTGGAACCAATGCGACATTCGCAGTTATGGTCACATCAAAACCTAATTTTTTGTGAGTCTTCGCCGTGGTATACCAACCATTATTCATGTCTGACATTAATCCTCTAATTACTGGGTTGGTGTAATTTTCCATTAAAAGACTTGCATCATCAGAAGCAATTAAAATACTTTCAAATACTTGTGATTTTACAACATTCGTTGAAAAAAAAACAACTAGGGTGATAAATAAAGCTCTCATGTTTTTAATTTTAGAACTAATCGGTCTTTTAAATTTACAAAAAAAGATTGTGTTATCGATGAAATTTACTTTTTAACGAAATAAAAGAGTACAAAAAATGCCTGTAAACAGGCATTTTATAAATTTTTTTTGAGACTATTTAAGCATCAATATTTGCATATATAGCGTTTCTCTCGATAAAATCTCGCCTTGGCGGAACTTCATCTCCCATCAACATTGAGAAGATACGATCAGCTTCTGTTCCATTGTCAATCTGCACCAACCGCATCGTTCTGAATTCAGGATTCATAGTTGTGTCCCATAATTGTGAGGCATTCATCTCACCAAGTCCCTTGTATCGTTGAATTTTTGAACCGTCACCAAACGTAGAAACGATACTATCACGTTCCTCATCACTCCAAGCATATTGTTTCTTAGCTCCTTTCTTGACGAGGTATAATGGTGGCGTTGCAATGTAAATATGCCCATTTTCAATTAGCTCTTTCATGTATCTGAAAAAGAAAGTCAAGATTAAGGTTGCAATGTGACTACCATCAATATCAGCATCACACATAATCACTATTTTGTGATATCGTAATTTTGATAAATTTAACGCTTTACTATCCTCCTCTGTACCAATTGTGACACCAAGTGCTGTAAATATATTTTTTATCTCTTCATTTTCAAAAACCTTATGCGTCATCGCCTTTTCAACATTCAAAATCTTACCTCGCAAAGGTAATATTGCTTGAAATGCTCTGTCTCGACCTTGTTTCGCTGTTCCTCCTGCAGAGTCTCCCTCAACTAAAAACACTTCACATTTGGCAGGATCTTGTTCAGAGCAGTCAGATAATTTTCCGGGTAACCCTCCAATACTCATAACAGTTTTCCGCTGCACCATTTCACGTGCTTTTTGGGCCGCGTGACGTGCTTGTGCTGCAAGAATCACCTTTTGAACAATGGTCTTAGCATCGTCAGGATGTTCCTCTAAATAATCTGTCAACATTTCTGAAACTGCTTGGCTTACGGAGGAAGAAACTTCTCTATTTCCTAATTTAGTTTTTGTTTGACCCTCAAATTGTGGCTCTTGAACTTTGACAGAAATAATTGCCGTTAACCCCTCTCTAAAATCATCACCTGAAATATCAAATTTTAATTTATCTAGCATTCCTGAACCGTCAGCAAATTTCTTTAATGTATGAGTCAATCCTCTTCGAAATCCTGATAAGTGTGTTCCACCTTCATGGGTGTTTATATTGTTTACGTACGAATGTAAGTTCTCAGCATATGAGGTGTTGTAAATCATGGCAACCTCCACAGGAATTCCATTTTTCTCCCCTTCAAAAGCAATTACGTTTTTCATTAAAGGCTCACGAGTAGCATCAAGATAGGTTATAAATTCTTTTAAACCCTCCTTTGAGTGAAATGTCTCACCCTCAAACTCTCCATCATCCTTTTTATGCCTTCGATCAATTAAATGAACCGTAATCCCTTTATTTAAATATGCTAATTCACGAAGTCTACTTGCTAAAGTGTCATAACTGTATTCTAATGTCTGTGTAAATATCGTTGAATCCGGTTTAAAGGTCACCGTGGTTCCTCTTTTATCTGTATCTCCAGCTTGTCTCACAGGATACATTGCTTTACCTCGTTCGTATTCTTGTTCGTAAACTTTCCCCTCTCTAAACACTGTCGCTTTAAGATGTTCAGACAATGCGTTCACACAACTCACACCGACACCGTGAAGTCCACCGGAAACCTTGTAAGAATCCTTGTCAAATTTTCCTCCAGCACCAATTTTTGTCATAACAACCTCTAAAGCTGAGACGCCTTCTTTTTTGTGTAACCCAACAGGGATACCACGACCATCATCTTCTGTTGTAATTGAATTGTCTTCGTTGATAGTTACCGTGATATTATCACAATGTCCTGCTAAGGCCTCGTCGATAGAATTATCAACAACTTCGTACACTAAATGATGTAGACCTCTTGTACCTACATCTCCAATATACATTGAAGGTCGCATTCTAACATGCTCCATACCCTCAAGTGCTTGAATACTATCTGCTGAATAATTATGTTTGTTGAATTCTTCTTTATTTTCACTCATAATAAATGTATCTATTATTTCACGTTTTCTAATTGCTTTGGTTGTGGGAAAACAACCTACAAATCGTAAAACAAATATACAATTTTCATCAACTATTATGAAGGTTTGACCTGTACTTACAACATAATTATTAACATTTGTTAACTATCATAAAGTCGCTTAAACTGCTTAAAAAAGGCCTTAAAATTGATTTTACTATGTTTCAAAAAACTGTGGAAACACCTAATTATAGAACATTGCTTTAAAAGCGATTTCTAAACATTTTTATATTTTTAATTTTGATGTTTTTAACTCTAATTTGAATGGTTATTGTTAAACGTACAACAATATCTCTTTTGGGCTAAGCTTTAGTAAGCGTCGTCATGAACTTTCGCAACAGCCCTACCTGAAGGATCATTCATGTTTTTAAATGCCTCATCCCACTCCAAAGCAATTTTTGTGCTACATGCAACACTTGGCTCTTGAGGAACACTTTTAGCCGCAGTATCACTAGGAAAATGAGACTCAAATATCGTTCGATAATAGTACTCTTCTTTATTTTGGGGAGTTTGAATTGGATACCTAAAATGTGCATTTGCTAGTTGCTCTTGAGTCACCTCGGTATCAACAACCACTTTCAAGGTATCAATCCAACTATAACCAACACCGTCACTAAATTGCTCTTTTTGTCTCCAAGCCACAGACTCAGGTAACATGTCTTCAAAAGCCTTTCTAACAATCCATTTCTCCATACGCTCATTATTAATCATTTTGTCTTGTGGATTTAAACGCATGGCAACATCCATAAATTCCTTGTCTAAAAATGGTACCCGGCCTTCGATTCCCCATGCAGCTAAACTCTTGTTTGCCCTCAAACAATCATACATGTGTAATTTACTCAATTTACGTACGGTTTCTTCATGAAACTCCTCAGCATTTGGTGCCTTATGAAAATACAAATAGCCACCAAATAACTCATCTGCTCCTTCACCTGATAACACCATTTTGATCCCCATAGATTTAATGACACGTGCCATAAGATACATAGGAGTACTCGCTCTAATGGTTGTAATATCGTAAGTCTCTAATTGGTAAATAACATCATTTATGGCATCCAAACCTTCTTGAATAGTGAATACTATTTCATGATGAATCGTACCAATATGATCTGCAACTTTTTTAGCAGCAACTAAATCAGGTGAGCCTTCCAAACCAACAGAAAAACTATGCAACTGAGGCCACCATGCTTGTTCTTTATCATCTGCCTCTATGCGTCGTTCTGCATATTTTTTTGCAATAGCGGAAGTAACAGATGAATCTAGCCCACCCGACAACAAGACGCCATAAGGAACGTCACTCATCAATTGCCTATGCACTGCATCTTCAAGCGCTTGTCTCACCTCAGCAATGCTAGTTTTGTTATCTTTTACAGCTTGATAATCTTCCCAGTCACGCCTATACCATTGCACCAATTCACCATCCTTACTGCTCATAAAATGGCCAGGAGGAAATAACTCTATTGTGGTACATATCCCTTCCAAAGCTTTTAATTCTGAAGCGACATAAAATGTCCCGTATTTATCCCATCCTATGTATAGAGGGATAATTCCCATATGATCTCGAGCAATGAAATACTCATCCTTCTCCTTGTCGTATAAGGCAAAACCAAAAATCCCATTCATGTCATCGACAAAATGAACACCCTTTTCTTTGTAAAGTGCTAAAATAACTTCACAATCACTTTCAGTTTGAAACTCATAATTTGGAAATTGACTTCTGAGTTCTCTATGGTTGTAAATCTCACCATTAGCTGCTAAAATAAGTTGTTTATTTTCACTAAATAATGGTTGTTTACCAGAAGCTGGATCTACAATTGCTAGACGCTCATGCGCCAAAATTGCCTTATCATCATCGTATATTCCACTCCAATCTGGACCGCGATGTCTAATGGTCTTTGCCATTTCCAACACTTGTGGCCTTAAAATTTCACTTTTCTGTTTCAAATCAAACGCACATACTATACCGCACATATTTATTTTATTCTATATTAATAACAAAAATGAATATAATATTTAAATATATAAACATAAAATCATTTTTTAATTACATATTATAACAAAAAATTAATAATTTAAATAAAAATGTAATTTTTCACGCTTGAATTAACTACTTATTCTTGGATATAAAAAACTTTAACAAAAAGTTTCATTTTTAACCTCTCACAATTAATTAATTTTGTATAAAATTAAA
>Ga0102813_1000716_pt1 | contig 14826 bp, 12 predicted proteins | sample ColrivemetaGS725_FD_84512 | JGI IMG/M metagenome (GOLD analysis project Ga0102813, IMG submission 84512) | Estuarine microbial communities from the Columbia River estuary - Flood tide ETM metaG S.725 | ecosystem: Environmental > Aquatic > Marine > Intertidal zone > Estuary | place: USA: Columbia...
AGTTCTGTTTTTTGTGCTGTAAAAGGCAAGCGATAGTCAACTGCATCGTACTTTACTAGAACGCCTGACATAGTTGTGCCATTATAGACCCCTTCAAAGCCCGTTTGAAAAACGGGCATTTCCATGAAAATAGAATCTCCTTTAAGGTGGATGTTTTTGAGCGCAATCGTTTCTTCTGCGTTATGAATCGTGAAATTGAGTTCATCACCTTTTACGGAAGTAACCTTCAAAGGAAGCACGACAGAGTCGATTAATGTGATTTTAAAAAGCCAAGTTTCTTCTATTACTTCTATAGGCTCTATGGTTTCAGAAACTTGTTGTGATTCAGTTTCTTGCGAGCAAGAGAAGATAACAATTGCCAATAAGGGAAGGAAATATTTTATCATAGTCTTTATTCTAAATACACCAAGTAATTTGTCTGCAGTGTTTCATTCCTTGTTTCAGGATTTAAAAATGACATAGTCAACTTGGTGACATGGAAGAAACTGAATTCTTTCTTAATAGTCACATTTTCGTATGCAGATTTTAACGCATCAAGGTCTCCCTCCTTAATTAGAACGTACTTATTAGCAAAATCTTCATTGGTTATATTTTCTGGGCTGTACACTAAAAATTTACTTTCCGCATAAAAGTTTATTTGATGCAGATAGGTATTGTTAGAAATGATGACATCCTCAAAGTCAATCTTGTTTTCGGTTAAATAGTTGGTTACTTTTCTACCTATTTGATATTCAGAGCTGAGAATAGGATAAAAATGAAAATTGAAAATCCAATTGACAGTTAATGAAATGAAAATACTCGTTAGAACTATTTTGTGCAATCTATCTTTATCAATAAAATAAAAATAAAGGGTTAAACCAAGAAGAACAATTAGCCCAATCCAGATAATGATATTACTTGTTGGGAATGCCCAAATAAATACAACATAGATAACAACCAAACTAATAATAATAACAAGTCCCTGAATGGCAATCAAGATATTGGTCCACCATGAAGGTTTTGATTGCACCACTCTTAATATAAATTCTGCAACGATAACAGCTGCAAATGGGTAAGTTACATAGATGTAATGATCTAGTTTAAACTGAGAAGTGGAAAAAGCTAAAAAAGGAAGAACGAACCCGCCTAAGGTGAGCCATTCCTGTTTTTTGCGCTTAAGAATAAAGTCTCTCGCTGCATTAAAGATTCGCCAAAAAATGGCCCAAAACCCAATTAGAGACCAAGGCATAAAACTGTACGTGAAAATCCCGAAAAAGAAGCCAGGACCCGAGGTGTCTTTCCACTCGTTCTCTCCAGTAATTCTCCCAAAACTTTGTTCCCAATAGTAGAAATGTAATCCACTTACGCTATCTCTTGGTTCATCGTAATTGGGAGGAAGGCTCAACTGCTTTTCGGGTTGAGCATCATATTGAGTGTATAATCCATATGACATGGGGAGAAGTACTATTGCTGTTATACCAAGTCCAACAAGCCATTGCCATTTAAAAATGTCTTTATAATTCTTTTTTCCGATAAGGTAAGAGCCCATTGCTAAGGCGGGCACCATAATGCCGATAGGGCCTTTCGCTAGCATCGCTACTCCAATAGCCGCAAAACCAAAAATGAGATTAATCCATTTTTTGTAATACAAATAGGCTATGAGTTGCCAAATAGAAAATATAACAGCTCCCGAGAGAAGTGCATCTGCGCGAACATCATTGTTATAAATAAAGAAGGCTTGGCAAGTCAAGAGCACAAGCATAGAAATGAAACCTGTTCTTTTGTTGTAAAGTAAATATCCGACCTTGTAAGTAGAGAATAAGCCAATAATAGAAAACAAAAGACTACTCAGCTTGAATGACCAATTGTGAACGCCAAAAATATTGTACATCCAACTGGCTGTCCAAAACACCAAAGGTGGCTTGTCTAAATAATCAACTCCATTTTGCTTAACTTCTAGATAACTACCATCGCGATACATCTCTCCAGAAATGCTTGCATATTGCGCTGAGTCAACTTCTAAAACATCTACCAATAAACCGCCAATGTAAATTAGCGATGCAAAAACAAAAATTAGATTTAGACTCCAACGGTTAAATAGCCCCACAAAAATTAATTCAGATTGAGATGTTTAAATATATGCATACTAAAACGGCTTAAACCAAATTCATTTCTTTCTGAATAGTCGATATACGCTCTAAAAGTTCAGCCTCCTTTAGTTTAAATTCTGATTTATCAGACAAAGTTGTATTCACCGAAAAGTAAAATTTAATTTTCGGCTCTGTGCCGGAAGGTCTAGCGGTTACTTTATCTCCTGCTTCTGTTATGAGTTGAATCACGTTTGAGGACGGCAATTTAATAACCGTTTTTTCGCCAGTTTTTAAGTTGGTAGAAGTGCATTTTGCATAATCTAGAACTTCAGCGACATTGCTGCCAACAATTGAAGTTGGTGGATTTGTTCTTAAGCCTTCCATCATTGCCGCAATTTCTTCTTTTCCAGATTTACCTTCCTTTTTAATAGAAATTAAAGCTTCTTGGTAATAGCCTATTTCCGTATAAATATCTAATAGAGTAGAGTAGAATGAACCGCCATTTGCTTTTGCCCAAGCAGCGGCTTCAGCTATAAGAACAGAAGCACTTACAGCATCTTTATCTCTAACAAAGTCACCAATAAGGTAGCCGTAGCTTTCTTCACCGCCAACAATAAATTTCTTTTTGCCTTCTTCTCTTTTTATTATTTCAGCAATCCATTTAAATCCGGTTAGGCATTTAAAACATTCAACACCAAAACTATCGGCAATTTTTTCGATTAAATCGGAAGTAACTATTGTCTCAGCAACAAATTCATTGCCTTCAAATCTATTTTCAGTTTTATACTGATTCAAGATGTAATAGAACAGTACAGCTGCAGTTTGATTTCCATTCAGAAGAACCATTTCGTTCTCTAAATTTCTAACGGCAATACCAACGCGATCTGTATCTGGGTCACATCCAATAACCAAATCGGCATTTGTTGCGTTTGCCTGTGCAACCGCCATTTCTAATGCTGCTCCTTCTTCAGGATTTGGAGAAGGTACCGTTGGGAAATTCCCATCAGGAGTAGATTGTGCCTCTACCAATTGAACTTTTGTAAACCCCGCAGCCTTTAAAGCCGGAGGTACAGAAACAATTGAAGTGCCATGCAAAGCTGTAAAGACAACATCTAAATTATCTTTTCCAGCATCTGAAAGGCTCAACTTGGAAACTTCTTTTAAGTAGGCATCGTCAATTTCTTTGCCGATGTACTCTATCAAGTTTTCATTGAAATCAAACTTAATGTCAGCTGCAGAAACTTTTCGAACTTCAGTAATAACGTTTTTATCATGTGGCGGCACCAATTGACCGCCATCATCCCAATACACTTTGTACCCGTTGTACTCTTTTGGGTTGTGAGAAGCTGTTAAGACTATTCCACTTTGGCAACCTAAATGACGTATTGCAAAAGATAACTCTGGTGTTGGACGTAAATCTTCAAATAAGTAGACTTTTATTCCGTTGGCAGAAAACACTTCAGAGACTTGTCTAGCAAAAGACTTGCTGTTATTGCGGCTGTCGTGCGCAATTGCGACCGAAATTTGTTGATTCTGAAATTGAGTTTTCAAATAATTAGAAAGGCCTTGAGTCGCCATTCCTAAAGTATATCTATTGATGCGGTTTGTGCCCACACCCATAATACCGCGCATGCCCCCAGTACCGAAGTCTAAATCGGTGTAGAAAGATTCTGTTAATTCATCTAAATTGTTCTCAATGAGACCACGAACCTTAGCTTGTGTCTCTTTATCAAAAACAGGATTTAACCAACTGTTTGCTTTTTCTATTATAGGATTACTCATGCGAAAACTTAATTTTTTTTACTGAGTCGCAAATATCCTCTTTACCGCTAATTATCTGGGGAATCTTACATTTTTTTTACATCGGATGCACCAGACGCATTCGAGGTAACTTTCGCTTTGCCATTGTAGAGAATAGAGCTTGCTCCAGAGGCTTTGGCATCTAGTGATTCATTCACATTCACTTTTACAGTAGAAGCCCCAGAACTTTCTATTTTGGCTTGATTTGCCGTTAAATCTTGAGCTTTTATTGTACTAGCCCCAGAAGCATCAATCTCTAACACAGCTGCATCACCGCTTAGTTTTAAATCTGAAGCACCAGAGGCGGCAATATTTAAATCTGAACAACGAACGGACATGTCAACATCCGAAGCTCCAGAAACTTTCATCTTTAAGTTTTTAGTAACAATAGTGTTCTTGCCTTCTAAATTACATGCGCCAGAAAGTTCTAGACTATTCAAGTCTTTAATCGTGATAAAAGCCTTAAGCTCTGTAGAGTTTTTAATCTCGTAACCACTCTTTATTTTTAAAATACCATCGTTAACAGTAACTTCTAGGTTTTCCATAATGTTATCATCTGTAACCAAAGTAACATCTTGCTTATCGCCTTGTCGTAGATAAACAAAAAATGCGCCTCCAATTTTTAATCCATCAAAGCTGTCTACTTTATATGTTTTCTTTGTGACATTACCACTGCCTTTTTGAGCACAAGAAGACATTGAGAACAATGCTAAAAAAATACTAAGTATGGTGATTTTTGCAAAAAACTGAGGTGAATTTTTCATGTGTTGTTTTGATTTGTATCAGTAAATATAATTCAATTAAATTTTCATCTTTTTGAGTTACATGATTTTCATCGTGTTTTTCTATGTGCATTTTTCTGAATTTCACAATGTTTTAAAATCTATAATTATGAACTTAAATATTCCTATTTCCGAAATTATGACAACTAATGTTTTGTTTGTTCATTATAATAATAAGCTAGATGAAGTTGAGCGTCTTATGAACTCAAAAAAAATTAAACACTTACCTGTTTTAAAGGAGGGGAAGCTTAATGGTATAGTGAGTTTAACAGACTTACAAAGACTAGGGTTCACAAAGTCTATTACAGATTCGGATGAGAAATCATTTATGTACGAAACTTTTAACATTGAGGACGTAATGATGAATAATCCTGTTACAATTAATAGTAAAACGACTATCAAGGAGGTTGTTAAGATTCTTATTCAAAGTGATTTTCATGCACTTCCCGTAGTAGATAATGAGGTTATGTTGGGTATTGTGACAACTACTGATCTAATGGCTTTTATACTTCATGAAGAAGATCACCTTGTGCATTAAGCAAGGTGGTTTGCTATTCTTAAAGATTAATAATAACCTCTTCTGAGTCGATTGACAATTCGAGTTGGATCTAAATTTAAGACATATCTAACATGCTCAACATAGTTGGATGATTGTAAAAAATTCGCTTGGTTGCTTTGAAATGGAAAGTGAATTTCCAAAAAATCTGGAACGATAATAATACTGGCGCCATAGTCCCAGGCGAATTCATTGCTTGTCCAGCCAATGTCTCCAAAGAGCTTAAAATACCTCCAAATGGGCACTTTGGCATTTATAGCCAACATACTCTTGTTATCGAAAGTCTTTGTTTGTGATTTAAATCCGCCATCTGTTTCGTACATCTGTTGGCTCCAAATACCTGATTGATCACTTCGGCCAACAAAGTAGTAATCGAACATATAATCCCTTGTGCCGCTTAATCCAAAGCTGTAAAAATTGTCGTTGTTTGGTTGCTGATTATGCATAAATACTCCACCAAATACGCGTAAAGCGAATGTGTGGTTCTTTGAAACCTTGAAACGCTGCAGGTAATCGACCTGTAATTTCGAAAAAAGATCTGATGCTTCAGCTCCAATCGTCAACTGCATAGGTCTCAAAACATTTACATTTTCATGAATGTATTGGAGGTTTAAAACTTGATAACTCGCAAAGTCTAATTCAAAAGGATTGCCATCAAAATTTAAAGGAAGTTCTTTATCCATATAAACGGCTCTTAACCTAAAGTGACGAATAATATTAGAACGTGGACTTGGCTTTTTTAAGTAAAAGTTTACGGCAGGGCTCAATCGAGTAAAAGCTAAATCTTCCGCATAATGGTAATATCTTCCATAAAGCCCGGCTGATATTTGTCTGAAGATGGAATTGTGTAATGTCCAATTGTATTTCAAACTTCCCGAACCAACAAGTGATAATGTACCTGTACTAAATTCTGGTGTGAACTTGTATTCAAATGGCTTTTGAACAAAAGTGGAGTTGTAGAAAGATGCACCAATTAAAAACTGATCATATGCATTGTACTTTAAACTAGGCAACCAGAATATTTGCGTTTTGTCTGGGTTTTCGAAACTTGTATAGAATTGAAGCTTTAAAGGTTTCGCGCGTTTAAATAGGCCGGTAGTTTTTAATGTATTTTCTTTTTGGTTGAATTCTGGAAAGCGATGCGAATAGTTCAAAACGACTTTGTCGTATTCTTCCAAATGCATTTGAACAGTCTTTTTGCCAACATGGCCAGGCTTCCATTCCGTTAAAACAGGCTTGCCATCTTTAATTCCCGTTAAGGAATAAGGAGCCACAACTTTCCCTGTATTTATTACTGTTGCTGTATATACATAAGAACAGTCCTCTGTTTTAGAAAGTTTATAATTATAGGGAAGATCAGTCTGGTATACGTCTCCCAAAAACCAATCTAAGTCTTGAAAAACGTAATATTTAAAACTATTTACATAATCCTCTGGTGTTAAAAGCGCTGAACTGCTTTTTCCATCTTCAATGAACTTATAAATACTTTGTTTAAAAGCTCTCTCTCCGCAATACATGCGTAAATATTCTAGGTTTAATGCTGTCTTGCCTTTGAGAATAGCATCCTTATTAAATTTAGGGTAAGCCAAAGCACTATCCGACATTGCTTGGTCTAACCCTTGCCGTGCCATAAATTGAAATAAGAAAATATTTCGGTACTCGAAAGGGTATTCATCGGCATCAAAAAACCTTCCAACGAAAGACTCACCGATAGGGCCTACAAAGAGTTTATCTGGATAATATGTTCTTAAAAAGAGTGTACGGTAATAATGCGCCATCCCTTTTACAAGCCATGGGTATTTCGCGCTATTGATATTTAATGTTTCAGAAAAAACAAGTTTTACCCATTCTTCAACTATTTCCGATTCACTGTTTTCAGGGTTTATTTGTTTATCAATTACAATTAAATTATTCGAGCTTTCAAAAGCTTTTTTATCCTTTAGAATTAGAACTTTTAACGAGTCAGGAGGTACTATATTTAACTCTGACTTCATGCAAGTCAAGATGTTTTTAAATCCATCTGTATAATTCCATTTTGGTAAATCACCATCGTAGTAAATCCGAATAGGCTGATTATTAGTAAGGTTTAGTGGAACATCGAAAGTGTAAATAGAGGGGAAGAGGAGGAGGACGAGGTCTCTGGCATCCTCACTCTGATAAAAATAAATTCTATTGTTTTTAGCTAAAGATGATTTTGACGCAGCTATTGAGCTTATCACATTCGTCTCCTTTCCAACAGCAAGGCTGACTTGTAAGCTACTCTTATTGAGTAAAGAGTATCGCTCAATATTGTTATGGCAAACATAAAATGTGGAATCTTCAAATCCACTAATCCGCGGGAACCACTTTGAAAGACGCACACTGTATTCGTCTGCACCAAAGCCATTAAAATGACTACTCGGTAGTTCGATTCTAAAATCGGTATGAATTACTGCATAGTTGCCTTTGTTTAAAGGTTGATCTAAATTTAAAACATACAATTCACCAGAATTAAATGAGGAGAAATCTATACTCGTGCTTTTTACATTGTCAAAATAAATTGTTGCATTAAAATTGAGAGAATCTACTTTCCCAAGTTCTAGAGAATTTCCGAAGTTGAGATCAATTTTTTGATCTTCTAACCTCTCTTGAGCAAGATATGTGCCTTTCTTCTGGTAGGCATTTGGCCAAATCTCAATCGGTAATTCATTAATTGGATGCTCTCCAACGTTTCTGACTGTGATTTCTACATGACCATGCAATGTGAAGGTTTGCATATCTATAGCGGCTTCTACTTTATAAGCAACATCTATTTGAGCTATGCTTAAAAGCGAAAAGGATAAAAAGAAAAATGAAATAAATAAAAGCCTCATCACTCACAAAAATAATTTTCCATGGCGATGGGCTTCTTAAATACTTGAGAATTTATGAACTCTAGCTTTTTAAATGGTAAACTTCAAAAGCTTGACGCTCTATTTCTTCTCTATGATCGGGATGAGCTATGTCAATCATAGATTTAATTCTTTGTTTTATGGATTTACCATATAAATCTGCAATACCCCATTCTGTAACAACATAATGAACGTGAGCTCTTGTTGTTACAACGCCTGCACCATTTTTAAGAGTTGGAACAATCTTGGTTTGACCTCTCGATGTTGAAGATGGTAAAGCAATAATCGGCTTACCACCTTCAGAAAGTGAGGCACCTCTAATAAAATCCATTTGACCACCAACACCAGAATAAAAACGAGTTCCAATAGAATCGGCACAAACCTGACCGGTAATATCTACTTCAATTGCACTGTTAATAGAAATCTGTCGAGGATTCTTTCTAATCACTGAAACATTGTTAACATAAGCTATGTCAAGCAAGTTAACCATCGGGTTGTCATCTATAAAATCATAGACCTTTTTGGAACCAATTACAAAACCTGATACAATTTTGCCAGGATGAATCTTCTTGTATTTACCATTTATTACACCACTCTCAACTAAGGGAATGACTCCATCAGAAAACATCTCCGTGTGTATGCCTAAATCTTTGTGTCCAGTTAGCTTGCTTAAAACAGCGTTTGGTATTGTACCAATTCCCATTTGAAGTGTTGAGCGGTCTTCAATCATGCTGGCAACATGGTTTCCAATTTTATCTTCTACAGCGCTGGGAGTTGGGAGAATCGTTTCATGAAGAGGTTCATCAACTTCCACAAAGGCATCCATTTTACTCATGTGCACAAGCCCATCACCGTGAGTTCTTGGCATTTGTTTATTTACCTGCGCAATAACATGTGTTGCCATTTCCATGGCAGCTTTACTTGCATCAACAGAAACGCCTAAAGAACAAAATCCATGGCGATCCGGAGGAGATACTTGTATGAGAGCTACGTCAATAGGAATGATTTCTTTTCGAAAAAGAGAAGGAATTTCGCTCAAGAAACATGGAATGAAATTCGCTCGCCCATCTTGTATGGCTTTACGAACATTCGTGCCAATAAAAAGTGAGTTGGCTTGAAAAATTCCTTTGTACTCTTCTTTTACATAAGGAGCTTCTCCGTCTGTGTGAAGGTGGTAAAGATTTACATTTTTTAACTCATTTGACCTTGCTACCATTGCGTTTATAAGCGTTTGCGGAGCTGCTCCAGCCGTATGGATGTAAACGTTGTCGTTGCTTTTAATGTTTTTTACTGCTTCAGAAGCACTTAAAGGAATGTACATTTTCACTATTGATTTTAACCTAAATTGATCACTAAATTTAATGCAAAAGTCATTCAAAGCACCTTAGGTTCAACTGACAACTATCATATAATTTAATTATTCTTCAATTTCAATTTAAGTGCTTTAGGAACTAATAGGAGATTACTTTAAGTGAATGTTTTTAATTAAAACTAGAGCAACATTATTTTCATTGCTCATTGCTGTATTATTATCCACCTGGACTCTTCTGGATTTAGAAAAAATAGACTTAGTACCGCTTCAAGGAATTATAGCCTTTGGGCTAGCTTTGGTTCTATTTAATTCACTTTATATAGATTCTTTGGTAGAGTAAAGTTCACTATTCAGATTTCAGGTTTAGATATTCATTCTTGATATCTTTTCCTTCTCATTTTTATGGTTACTCGTTTTATCTGAATGGAAATCTAGATAAAGTGATTATCCCTATCCAACCGAAAGGATGGAACGTTAGATTGGGAAAGCCAAAATAAAACGATGAAGATCCGTGTAAAACTAGTTGAATCTATACCAGTCGCTTAAATATGTAAATCACGAAAAAGGTAACAATAATAAAGACCGTTACTTTAAAAGCACCACGGTAATGTATGGCATGCGTCCCTTTGTCTTTGGCATAAGACCAAAAAAGAATACTAATAAACGCAACTGTAAAAAAACCAGCAAATATCCAGTGGCCTGTCGTAATGTTTTCCAAAACCTTCTTTTTAAAATCGCTGCAAGATACTTTCAGAAAGTTGAATACCGAGTATAAAATTTGAAGGTTGCAAGAAAAAAGTGAACGAGTTTTTAAAAGTTGGGTACTTTTTATAGTTCATAATTAATTTGAAGCAACTGATTATTTCTATTAAAGCGCAAATACATTTGTCGCTTAACCTACCAGATGTTATTAGAGCAAATTCTTTTGTATTTTTTTATTGCTGTCTCATCGCTCTTAGCGTTGTACTACCTTATTTTTTTAAGGTTTGCTTTTGCACGAAAAAAAGAAACGGCACATAAAATAGAAACACCAGTGTCGGTAATCGTTGTAGGTAGAAACGAAGCAGAAAACTTCAAGAAGAATCTCGCAATACTTTGTGAACAGGACTATCCAAATTTTGAGGTGATCGCTGTAAATGACCAATCCTTAGATGAATCGAAAGACATAATTGAAGAACTTCAAAAGAAATACTCTAATCTAAAGTTAGTAGACGTTGCGATAAACGATAGGTTTTGGTTGGGTAAAAAATACGGTCTTACGCTTGGCATAAAGGCTGCAAGCAACGATCACCTTTTATTGACTGATGCAGATTGTATTCCAAATTCTCCTGATTGGATTTCGGAAATGGTGTCAGCATATTCTACTAAGAAGACTCTTGTTTTAGGGTACGGTAAGTATGAGCTACACAATTCTTTGGTAAACCTTTTTATTCAATTTGAAACAGTTCATACTGCCATTCAATATTTCAGTTGGGCATTAGTCGGCATGCCTTATATGGGGGTAGGCAGAAACATAGCGTATAACCGACAACTGTTTTTCGAAAAAAAGGGATTCGTTAGCCATATGCATATTGCGTCTGGAGACGATGATCTGTTTGTGCAAGAAGCCGGAACTCGAAAAAATACGGCTGTGGTTTTCCACAAAGAGAGTCATACTGTGTCAGAGCCAAAAAAGAATTTGGGGGATTGGTTAAAGCAAAAACAAAGACATTACAAGACTTCAAAATATTATAAACCTGGACATAAATTTGTTCTAGGCCTATATGGCATTATGCAGCCGCTCTTTTATATTTCACTTGTTTTGGCCTTAGTATTTACACCTTATTGGGAAATGGTCTTGATTGCCGCAGGAATAAAGGTCTTTCTTCAATACCTCGTTTTTGTTTTTAGCACTTTGAAGCTCGGTTCGTACAGAATCCTTTGGTTTTTACCTCTTTTAGAGATACTCACATGGTGCTTTCAATTGTATGCGCTTACGCTGAGTAAAGTGAATAAAAAGCAACGTTGGTAAACTAAAGCTTGCGCTTGAAAATTGATGAAGAAATTCTTAGCTTCATCGGCATGGAAAAAGAATATACCAATGGTGAGATTACAGTGGTTTGGCAAAACAAAAAATGCATTCACAGCACAAATTGCGTTACGGATTTAAGTCATTTTTTTAATACTAAATCAGAAGTTAGGTTATTTTTAATGTCACATTTTTAGATGAAATAATGAAAACGACATCTCTTGCTTTCAAATGCGAAAAACAGGTTACATATAAGTTCTTTTAACACAAGCCCCTTGCTTTAAGATGACAATAAACACCCCCACAGAGATTGAAGAAATCACAGGAGTTAAAATTGTTGAGTTGACAAAATACCGAGATTCGCGTGGTAGTTTGTTTGAGTTTTATCGCGAAAATTGGCCCTTAGGGTTGACACCGATTCAATGGAATGCTGTTCAATCAGTGCCAAATACGATCCGGGGTTTTCATGTTCACCCTCATCACTATGACTTTTTGGTATGCATTGTTGGAAATTTCATAATCAATATTAAAGATCTACGTAAAACATCGCAATCCTATTTAGAATCACGTTGTATAAAACTAGATTCCGAAAATCCCCGAGCATTGGTTATTCCTCCAGGTGTTGGCCATGGCTTCGAGTTTCATGTAAATACAGTTGTTTGTTACAGTATGGATTACTATTTTGAAGAGGACAAAGAGTTAGATTGCCGATTTGATGACAAAGATTTAAACATTAATTGGTCTTTTGTCAAGCCGAATCTTTCTGAGAGGGACGACAAATCAACAAGATTTAAGAAGCTAATAAATGACTTAGAGCCATTTCAAAATAAGTTTACTAACGATATTCTTCAACAGCAATCTAAAAAAACAAGAGCATGATTGATGAAAATATAGGCTTAAAGAACAGAATTGGATTGATTGGTTGCGGCAGGTGGGGAAAAAATATTTTACGCGACTTAATTACACTGAACTGCCATGTATTTGTGGTAGAAAAAAAAACTACCGAGAGACAAAACGCAACTGATCTAGGAGCAAAAGCTGTTTTTGAGAAAATTGAATACCTTCCTGATGTAGATGGCTACATTGTAGCTACCGAAACTATTAACCACTATGATGTAATTGTTCGTTTGCTTAAGAATAACAAACCCATTTTTTCAGAAAAGCCGCTCACCAATACTTTGCAAAAAACCGAAGACCTTCTTCGTCTTGGAAGCAAGCAATTGTTCGTCATGCACAAATGGAGATACCATCCCGGGGTTGAAAAAATAGCCGAAATCGTTTCAAGCAATCAATATGGTAAACTTGTTCACCTTGACGTAGAAAGAAAACAATACGGTATTCCCCATAAAGATGTTGATGCATCTTTTATACTTCTGCCACACGATCTGAGTATTGCTCTTCATATAATGGGCCATTTGCCAGAAATTAAGTATGCATTTGGTAATTATGATGCAAACAGAAAGATTCATTACCTAAATATAAACTTAGGAACGAATCCCACATGTAAAATAGAAATTTCGGACCGATTCACAAAAAATCATAGAATGGTTCATGCTCAGCTAGAGCACTCGTCAATTCTACTTGACGACCCGCTTTCGGATCACATTCAAATCAAAGAATCAAATGGAGACATTTTATTAACCCCTATTGATATAGAATACCCTTTGCTGCTTGAGCTTAAAACATTTCTGAGATTCATAAAGGGAGGTGCAGCCCCAATGACAACTTTAAACGAAGAGGTTGAAATAATGAAAGTATTAACGCTTGCAAGAAACGCGGTATTTACAAATTAGATTAAATGGCACTTTTCACTGTAATAATTCCAACGCACAATCATCCCTTTGGGTTAAAATTTTCGGTTCGAAGTGTTTTAAATCAAACATATCAAGATTTTGTGTTATATGTAATTGGAGATGGGCAAGGCCCAGATACAGATGCAATAATGGACGAGATTCTAACTTGGGATGATAGAGTGAACTATATACCAAACAAAAAGGGTGAAGGGTACGGAGAGTTATATCGACATGAATTATTAAAAAAAGTACAATCAAAATATGTAGCATACTTAGGTGATGATGACCTTTGGTTGACCAACCATCTTAAAGTGATAGAAGATGGACTTAAAAATTGCGACTTTGTTCACACAATTCACACCGTAAGCGACTTAAATTTCAAACTTAAATACTATGTTGATGACGTTAATTTTAGCGAAACTAAGGAGCTGATGTCCAATAGAAAATATAATTTCTTTGGACTTGGTTGCACTGCGCATCGCTTAGACTCTTATCATAAACTGCCCTTTGGTTGGCGACCTAAGCCATTAGACCTGTGGAGTGACTTTTATATGTTTCGCCAATGGCTAGATACTGAAAATATATCCGTAAAAACACTTTTTTATAGCACAACCGTAAAGTTACCTTCTGGTCCAAGAAAAAATATTTCTGAAAATGAAAGGGTTGCAGAACTGAAAATCTGGAAAAAAAAAATAAATCATTCCTCTTTCAATTTAAATAATTCAAGAATGCTTCGCAAATCTTTAAATGATGGCTGTAATGTCCCATTTGAAAAACTTCTTAAAAAGGCTGAAAGGAAATATTACATTTTTAACTTGTCTTCTGCTCAGTCCTATCTGAGTAAAGCTTCGAAGTATGACAAAAAAGGTAAGGCTGTATATTTACTTCGAAAAAAAATAAAACATCGCAAAAACAGTATTCTGTATCGCGTTTCTAGCCGTGTTAAAAGGGCATTAAGTTAATTTATTATTATCGATATTCTGGCTTAATTTTGATAGGTGCACCTTAAGGGAGGTGCATGAAAGGTATTAGATACTTAAGGATAAAGTCAAGTAATACGTAAGTTATAATTGAATTTATCTAGAAATCGTTAGTTTCATCGACATGGAAAAAGAATATACCAATGGTGAGATTACAGTGGTTTGGCAAAACAAAAAATGCATTCACAGCACAAATTGTTTTAAAGGTTTAAGTAAAGTGTTCGATCCCAAAAACAGACCTTGGGTTCAAGTAGATGCTGCCTCTTCAGATGAAATCATGAAAACCATAGATAATTGTCCGTCTGGAGCTTTGTCTTACTATAAGAATTCTGAAGGACGGGTAGAGTCTAAAACTATCATAGTAAAAGAAGGCAGCATTATCGCAAAAAAAGAACCAGTCCCCGTCTTTTTAGAAGAAGGGAAACCTTATCTCTGGTGTTCGTGTGGTAAATCTGTAGACCAGCCTTTTTGCGATATGACGCATAAAGGAGAATCTGACTTAATACCAATGGTGGTGAAGTTGGAAAAAGCAGATAAGGTTTGGTTGTGTCAATGCAAGCAAACTAAAAATCCACCGTATTGCGATGGGACACACAGCACTTTGTGAGTTGTAAGTACTAAGTCTTAAATCTATGGCCTAATATTTTCGCATTAAA
>Ga0102813_1000752_pt1 | contig 14470 bp, 12 predicted proteins | sample ColrivemetaGS725_FD_84512 | JGI IMG/M metagenome (GOLD analysis project Ga0102813, IMG submission 84512) | Estuarine microbial communities from the Columbia River estuary - Flood tide ETM metaG S.725 | ecosystem: Environmental > Aquatic > Marine > Intertidal zone > Estuary | place: USA: Columbia...
CATTCCAATCCACACAAACGGCATGGCCCACTTTTTGACCCGCACCACATCTATTACCAGATAAAAGAAGGCCAGTAAGATCAAACTCCAACCACCTGCCAAAACCACAAAGCTGGAAGTCCAAAGGTTTTTAATGACCGGATGATAACCGCCCCATAAATGCCCTGCCAAAACCAAAGCCACCCCGACTCCCAACAAAGTTAGAACTTTCTTTCCTCCTGCCATCCGCTCGTTTTTCAGAACTAGCCCCGTAAAAACTCCCAGCAGACAAGTTGCGATTGCCGGCAATGTGGAAAGGATTCCTTCCGGATCATGTGTTCCATTCCATTTAAAAAACGGCAGATATTTTGAATCAAACCAATTCGTTATATTCCGCCCCTCTTCGAAACTCACCGCTTCTTGACCAGGCACCGCGACAAAAGACAAAAGCGCCCAATACCCGCCAAGCAAAACCAGAAATGCCGCGACCAACCCACGCACTGGTAAATAGATAAACACCAAACCCGTCACCAAATAGCAAATCCCTATCCGCTGTAGGACACCTAGCAACCTCACCCCTTCTAATCCACCCGAGATTCCTCCATAATAAATAATCCCGACCAACCAAAGCAAAAGCCCCCGCCAAATCACCCGCCGAACCGCGTCACGCCGACTGCTCGACGCTTGTAATTTTCCTAATGAAAACGCTATCGAAGCTCCAACAATGAAAACGAAGGACGGGAAAATGAGATCATAAAAACGAAACCCCTCCCAGCTCACGTGTTTTAGCTGAATCATTACCGTATTTAGAACTTCTGATTGCACCCCGTCTAACTTCGCCAGCGCATGAGCGAGCGCCTCGCCACCCACAATCCAAAACATCACAAACCCCCGAAAAGCATCCAACGACATTAATCGCCCACTGGAAACCGGGATCAGACTAGGAGAAGCTTCATCAGACATCCCTCTAACTAGTAAATCCAAACTGATTTGACAATCTCCCAAATCCCGATCCACCATTCCCAACACGCCTGAGCTGCTCTGCATCAGATTTAACCTGTCCCAAGCATTCAAGATGTAGCTCTCAATGCTCTAGCATTCGACGTTTTCTTGCTCAAATTACCTTCTCTACTCTAAAGACTTCCAACTTCCTTCAAAATGTGGTCCTAAAGCTCTCGTCATGACTTCGGCAGAGATTCGCAACAGCTTCCTCGACTTCTTTAAGGAGAAACAGCACACCACTGTCCCCTCCGCCTCTATTCTGCCACAGTCGCCCGGACTCCTTTTTACAAACGCAGGAATGAATCAGTTTGTTCCTTACTTCCTTGGCACTGAGAAAGCTCCCTACGATCCTCCACGCGCTGCCGACACCCAGAAATGCATCCGTGCCGGCGGCAAGCACAACGACCTTGAGGATGTCGGCTATGACACCTACCACCACACCTTTTTTGAAATGCTGGGGAACTGGTCCTTCGGCAACTACTTCAAAGAAGAAGCGATCGCATGGGCTTGGGAACTCGTCGTCGAACGCTGGGGACTTCCAGCCAACCGGCTCTACGCGACTGTCTACGCTCCCAGCGAAGGCGACCCTTCGGAATTTGATCATGAAGCCTACCAGCTCTGGAAAGGCTTCTTTGAAAAAGCCGGCCTCGATCCAAAGATCCACATCGTTAATGGGAACGTCGAAGACAACTTCTGGAAAATGGGAGATACCGGGCCGTGCGGCCCCTGTTCAGAACTCCATGTCGACATGACACCCAACGGCGACACCGGCGGAAAACTTGTAAATATGGATTCCGATCTCTGCATCGAGATCTGGAACCTAGTCTTCATCCAATACAACGCTGAAGAAGACGGCACTTACCGTGACCTCCCCTCCAAACACGTCGACACTGGCATGGGGTTCGAGCGTGTCTGCTCACTCATTCAAAACACCAAGAACTTCACTGACTTTTCCAAAAAACCCACAAACTACGCTACCGATGTCTTCCAGCCAATTTTTCGTATGCTCGAAAAACTCAGCGGCAAAAAATACGTCGACGTCTACCCCGGCGAGGAATCCGATGCCCTCGAACAAGCCATCGCTTTCAGAGTGATCGCTGACCATATCCGTACCCTCAGCTTCTCGATCGCCGATAGTATAATCCCTGGCAATACCGGACGAAACTACGTCCTACGCCGTATCTTACGACGCGCTGTCAAATACGGCCGTACTCTCGGATTCAATGGCAACGAACCCTTCCTCCCTAGACTCGTCGACACACTCGTCGAGGAATTCAGCCACGTCTTCCCCGAAATCAAAACCAGAGCCGCAGTCATTAAAGAAACTCTCACGCTTGAAGAAGAGTCTTTCAATAAAACCCTCGACCGGGGAATGGAAAAGTTTGAGAAGGCCGCTGGTGAAAACGTCTTCCCTCCGGAGGATGCCTTCCAACTCTACGACACCTTTGGCTTCCCCCTCGATCTTACCGCTCTTCTTTGTCGTGAGCGAGGCATCACTCTCGATGAAAAAGCGGTCGAAGCCCGTATGGAAGAGGCCCGCAAACTTTCCCGAGCTTCACAAAAGAAAATGGTAGTCCGTGCGACTGAGATTTCTACCGATGTTATCACCGAATTCCTCGGATTCGAAAAAAACTCCTGCGAGGCAATCGTTCTCGAAATTCACGGCAATCTCGTCATCACCGATAAAACCGTCTTCTTCACCGAAATGGGCGGACAGGAAGGTGACACCGGAACGCTTAATGATTCCACCATCACCAGCACCCAACAGATCGGCTCCGCGATCGCTCACCAAATCGAAGGTAATATTCCTGCAGTTGGCGACACCGTAGATCTGACAATCAATCGTGAGCGCCGTTCCCCTATCGAAGCTCACCACACCGCCACCCACCTCCTCCACTGGGCTATACACAAAGTCATCTCACCCGACGCTTCCCAACAGGGGTCCAGCGTTTCGCCAGATCGCTTGACCTTTGATTTTAATTCAAAAGCGGTCACTCCAGAACAAATCGAAGCCATTGAGGAAAGAGTTAATTCCGCAATCAAAGCTGACGATACGGTTTCGTGGGTTGAAGTCCCACACTCAACGGTGAAAGACCGCGAAGACATCATGCAGTTCTTCGGTGATAAATATGGTGACCTTGTCCGCGTTGTCCAAATAGGAGGGGGTGACAAAACTCTCGACGGTTATTCGATGGAACTCTGCGGTGGAACTCATGTCCGAAAAACTTCTGACATCGGTATCTTCAAAATTAAATCCGAAGGATCTACTGGAGCCGGAATTCGCCGTATCGAAGCCGTCTGCGGCCCCGCTGCCGAAGCCTTTCTCGGCGAACAACAAGAGAAGGAATCCGCAGAAAAATCCGAAGCCCTAGCGAAGCTAGCGAAGGCCAACGAGTCCCTTGCCAAACTTGATGCTCCCACCCTTTTGGTTCCCGATAATGCCCTAGCCTTCGAAGTGAAAAATCAGGCAATCGAAGCAGAAAAGGCCCTTAAAAAGGCTCAAGCTACTGGAGCAGCCCGCATGGCCGACTCTCTTATTGCCGAGAAAAACATTACCGGAAATATCGTCATCTCCACTGAAGGATCACCCGCTCTTCTTCAGGAGCTGCTGAACGGCTTGAAGAAAATTCAATTCACCCAGGCCGCCTTTATTGTAATCGACGACGGCAGCAAACTCCACCTGGGAGCCATCTGCGGAAACGAAGGGAAGGAAAATGGTCACGGAGCCGGAAATCTCATCCAAAACCTTGGACCCATCGCTGGAGGAAAAGGAGGGGGTAAACCTGACATGGCTCGAGGCGCTGCTTCCGAACGCGAAAAGCTCGATCCTCTTGTCGCTGCCGCCAATCAGGAACTAGGTCTTCAAACTAGACCTGAGCCAAAAAGCAAGAACACACCTTAAGGGTGTTTTCTGAGTTGTACACACAAGTTTCTCGCCCCCTAGCGGGGACTTACCAATGTCGTAAATTATAACTCCATGCTAGCCTTCTCTTGTCCCAAGGCAACGCACCCAAGAAGTCCTGCATGATCTCCCAATGCAGGAAGAACGATAAGGTCCTCGGCATTTGGCAGCTTCAGGTAGCCATTGACCAGCTGGCTCACCTTTTGACGCACCATCGCCAGCAGCTGTTCCTGATGCATTACACCACCGCCAAGAATGATTCTCTCCACCGGCGCAATCGTTAAAACGTTCACACAAGCTTGAGCAAGATAGTAGGCCTCCAACTCCCACGCGGGATGATCTGCCGGCAATTCCTCAGCCTTTCTCCCCCAGCGCTTTTCAATCGCAGGACCACACGCAAGGCCCTCTAGACAATCTCCGTGGAACGAACACACTCCCGCGAAATCATCATCGGGATGCTTCGTCACTCGCATATGCCCCATCTCGGGATGTCCCGATCCATGCACTAAGGAACCATCAACTATCAAGCTTCCGCCAATGCCAGTTCCCACCGTAAAGTAAGCCGCATGTTTAAATCCCTTCGCCGCGCCCCAGCTCACCTCTCCAAATAGGGCCGCATTCACGTCAGTCTCAAACACAACCGGAACATCCGCGATGGCCTTACGAAGGGGGCCTAGTAAATCCGTTTCCGACCACCCAAGCTTGGGGGTTGACGTAATAAAACCGAAAGTTGCTGACCCCACCTCAAGATCCGCCGGACCAAAAGTGCCGATAGCTAAAGCCTCCGCTTTTCCATGAGCAGATTGCTCTCTCTCGAAAAACTCTACTAAGCGACGAATAGTTTCCCCCGGGGTCGTGGTCGGAATCTTCTCATGCACGATAATCTCACCTGGCCCACGTGAGAGAGCGGCGACCATCTTTGTCCCTCCCGATTCCAGTATTGCCACCATTCTTCCGCTCATCTGAGGTCATTGCGTATCAAACGAGTCTGACTGCGTAAACCTCTGAGATGACACTTGTCAAAAACATGATTTGTCGGTAGTTGCCACATGTGGCTGACTTTCGATTTGAAAACCTTGAGGTATGGAAAATGGCAACCGAGATTGGACATCGTGTTGCCGACCTCGCCGATGGTATCGATTCTTTGGGGAAAACCTCTTTTGCCAATCAACTGCGTGAGGTCAGTTATCGCATCTCCGGCATCCTTGCCGAGGGCAGCAGCTGCCCAACTAAGCCTGAATTTGCCGTCTTTGTAAGTCATGCGCGTGGAGCGACTCTAGAAATTGCCAACCTTATCATTTTCTTCTCTGAGCGAGAACTCATCTCCGAAGAAGACGAAAGCAATCTCGTCAACATGCTAAAGCGTGAATCCAAGATGCTCGATAACTTCCGTCAGAGCCTTGAGCGTGCCGGAAAGCCCGACCCGGTCGAAGCTTAAAATTCCTTCGACGAATCGGAGATTTTTTTACGAGCACTCCTGAGTTTTTTCAGGAGCCAAACTGTTAAAATGGCTCCAACTCCCTGCCAAAACCAAAAGGCATTCGGGATCGCTCTTGCTACATCTCTAGGCATGCCCTCCTCAGAAAGAAAAACCCCCGATCCATAAATCGGCCACGAAACTGGACAAATCCCAGCTAACCAAACAGCCAGGGCGACAAAATCGTCGCTACTCACGGCCAAAATAACACCCAACATTACAGGAAGAATTCCTCCGAGAATAACCACAAGCCCAGTTACCTTACGTCCTACCGATTCCAGAAGAGCGGCCATTCCCAATCCCCCACAAGCCAGAATAGAAAACATTGCCACAGGGGTCACTGTTAGGAGCGACAGCTCGGGATACCAGTGGGAGTCGATGAGTTCTCTGCCAAAGATAAACCATCCCACCGCACCCATCACCGACATGGTTAAAGCCCACGGGACTGAGGTTGCGCCATCCGATAGCAAAGGCAACTTCAGGTTACCAAGCTTACGCGCCCGCCGCCAGCCACGGACTTGACCATGCTGATCAGCCGAAATAATAAAAGTTAGCCACCAGAGACTAGCAAGAGTCACCAACCCATAAATCCCAATCATTACAGTAGCCTCCCAAGTCTTCGGGCTCCAAAACTGAATATCCGGATTGATCAAACGCCCAAATCGTCGGTCAAGTTCACGTGAGGGGAACAAATCCCCCGAATTCATCAGGGGTAACGCATTCCCCAACAACATCATCTGAAGCCAGCCAAAGAGCCCGGTCGCTGCAAACTTTCCGAGGAGATGACAATCTGCCTTTCGCCACCGCCGCCAAAGCATCATCACCATCGCAAGGCTTAAAACACCTTGCGAAATTAAGGTGAAAACATACTGCGGGAAATTTAACCCAAAAAACTTAGCCGGAGGGATAATCGTATTAAAAACCTCCGCAGCATCCCCCAGTGGTCGCGGAATTAAACTCGGGTAAACCTCATTAAAAACGGGATAAATCGTAACATACTTTAAGTAAACTAGCCCAAACTTGGCAGCTTGCGGGATAATCAAATAAAGGACAATCACCAGACCAGTTGAAGTGAGAAAAGCCCACCGCCTATTCTTCATCACTGATCCCGCTAAGAGCCCAGTAAGATGATAAAGAATCGCAGCCATAAAAAAGACTGCGTAAAGCTGCAAGACTCCATTAAGCGGAACCTGCCCCTTCCAAATCGAATATGCAGTGAAAGGTAAAGTCGCCAAGAAAAGAATCCACTCACGAATGGGGAGCCCAAACAAATAACCCAACACCTTCGTAAATGGAGTCATGGGAGCCAGTCTTTGATAATCAATCACTCCTTCATCAGCCTCGGTAGTAATTCCCGCCGCTGCTTGTCCGGTTCCTAGACCAAACAGAATGAGCCCTTGAAGAATCAATAACGGAATTAAAGGCATACGTCCCACGTCAATGGGATTCTGGATTGATCTCGCAGTAGTTTCCCGCGCGAGAAAAAAGAAAAAACCAGCTACGAGAATTGTCATTAACAACGCCACCCCAAAACTCGCCGGACGGAGCCGACTTCGCGCGTAACGTTTTAAGATCGGATTAGCCCAAATCATCCACGCCGGTAATAGCTTTAATTTTTTCCGGTCTCTCATACCTCGCGATTCCCCTCCGCAACTCGCACTAAAATTTCCTCAAAGGACGAGCTTTCCTCTTCAAAAGAGCGAATTTTCAAACCTGCATTTACGAGCTCTATCAGCAATCTTTCCTGCTCTTCCTCTCCTCCCAAAAATTGAAATCCGACTCGTGAACCATCCACCTTCAATTCACTCACTCCTATCCAGCCTTCCAACCATGCTTTAACTTTTTCCGAATCACCAGAAGTCATTACGCTCAAATTGCGCTCAGCCCGACCCAGCGCCCTTCTCACCTCTTCCGCAGTTCCGCTAGCCAGCAGTTCACCTTGGTTCATGACGCATAGCGACGAGCACATTTCCGCCAACTCACTAAGGATGTGGGAACTCACAACAACCGTCGCTCCGTCTGCCGCCAAAGCCTGCAGTGCAATCCGCATCTCGCGGCGCGATAGTGGATCAAGTCCACTAGCCGGCTCATCAAGAATTAGGACCTTGGGGCGATGCAATAGCGTCTTGGCAAGAACCAGACGCTGTGTCTGCCCACGCGAGAGCTCTTTGCACCAAGCACTTCGCTTATCATACAAATTTACGATCTTGAGGCACTCATCTAATCTCTCGCGGCGGTCGCTAGCGCGGCCCAACCGATGAGTATCCGCATGAAAATCTAAAAACTCCCATAGCTTCAAATCGGATGGCACTGGTGCAAGGTCTGGCATGTAAGCCATAACTCGGCGCGCCTCCTCAGCCGACTCAAATATATCAAACCCCGCCACGTTCACTTCCCCGTAAGTTGGCTCCATCAAAGTCGTAAGAACCTTAAAAGTGCTCGTCTTTCCCGCTCCATTGGGCCCCACTAACCCATACACAACCCCTGATGGAATCGTCAGGCTAATGTCATTAACCGCTACAAAATCTCCGTAATCAACACGGAGATCTTTAATTACGATTCCTGACTCGCTCATTTAAAAGATATCTCCCTCCAAAAGATCAAAATCTTTAGGAGGAGCCAACTGATAAAGCTCCCATTGCTCGGCTACTTTGCGTAGCTGATTCTCCCGGTGTTCATTCAGCGCCTCTCTCTGGTCCGGAGTCAGCGCCCCATTAATCGCAGCATCCCTCGCCACACGATCTAAGGGAGCGGTTGCTCCACGATAATCTTGAGGGTTAACCTCCGGTCGATAGTCTTCGGAACCCCGCGCCATCACCCGAAAAAGCTCAGCTTGCTGTTCATCATTCAATGTCACGATCTCATCCAGTCGCCCAAGTTTCCGGTCCGCCTCCTCCTGCACCGCCTCAACCCTCTTTGCAAGACGCTCTTCTTTAAACTGTTCCAACTCTTCCCCTTTTAAAAAACCCTCCATCAAGTCGTTCGTTTCCTCGAAATCACGCCAATCGTTTTCAGTAGCCTGCACGAATTCCACAAAACCGCTCTGATCACTATTAATCACTTCGGTGATTCTCTCAGCATTCTCCTCACTTCGTTTCTTAAAATGTCCACGTAATTCATTCCTCTGGGCTACCGTCAAAGTGTAATTACGCGTCCACTCAGAAACCCGGGCATCGACCCACTTCGCTTCGTTCACCTTCCTAACCCGCTCCATCACTGGAGCAACCTGCCGCATCCAAGGTTTCGCACTTCCCAAAATATCATCAAAGCTAACTTCCTTCCCATCCTTGAGATCACGAGCCAATCGCCGAAACTTAGAAGACCCTGACCCTTCGGCACGTTCCACATAAGCCTTCAATGCCCTTGCTTCTCTGCTACTCTTAGCCGCCTCTTGCTCAGCAAGCTCTAACCGGTCTTGGATCGAACCTGGGGGAGGGCGCTGACTTTTTGAAAAGAGATAACCTCCCGCACATCCCACAACGAGACCGAGCACTAACCCCAAAGATTTCTTAAGCTGCACAAGAAACCCCTAGCAGATTATTGGGACGATGTCCCTAGAAAGTAAGCTCCGGAGCAGATTAAGCTGAAAACTCAATTCGACACCGCGATAAGATGTAGCGTTGCGACATAAACAAGTTCACCGTCGTCGCCCTCGCCCAAATTATTAATCTCATTTATAATCTTCCAACCTGACTTTTTGAGGAGCTTTTTTAATCCCGCATCGGTGAAAAATCGCAACCGCTGAACAGTCTCTTCCCTCCTAACAATATTCCCCGAAGCATCCTTCAAAGTATAACGATGTTTCCTTACTAAGCTTCCGACTTGCTCTTTAATTTTATGCTGCGTCTCCAGCTCACCAGTTTCACCAGTTGGCAAAACAACCTTACGATCAAAATACCATTCGCTCGGGGCTAGATCTCCGGAGATCTCTGCCCAGGGGAAAAACAAAGTCAGATAAAGAGAGTCTGCTTGTCCACTCAACCGCGCGAGCTGTTTTTGCGGATCTAAAAAAAGCTGGAAAGTGAAGGCCGGAATCACGATAGCAGCATACTTGCCCTCATGTTTTTGCCATTCTTCTTCAAGCACCTTTGCATCAGGAAATTTTTCTCGTGAGAGCCTCGCCATTTCAGACGAGCATTCAAGTCCCAGCACATCGTGTCCCGCCGCGACTAGAGGACCCAGTAAGCGCCCCGACCCGGAGCCAATATACAGACACCTCCCTTTTCTATCCTCTAGAAATTTCTCGATTAAAGGTAATTCGCTAGGCGCTTCCTCGGCCTCCCAAAACAAGTCGTGCCAAGAAGCTTCAAAACCCTCGTAACCCGAATTCATGATTCAGATTTTCCCTCAGACACTTCTTTCTTTTTTAAGGCCTTAGTCTCGGGATCATCTTGTTCAATTACGAGCGAATGGATCGTGATTGACCCTTCAATTTCCTCGTCCTCCGATAAAACCGGACTCAACTTCCCATCTTCGGTTTCAGTGAAAAGAATAATAGCATTGTCGCCGTGCGCCGTCTTGAAATCTTCCATCGTGAAAACGTCCGTCAATAAGGTTGATTTCATCTCGGCGCCCTTTTCCACAAAAGAACTCAAATCGGAAAATCTCGGCCCCCCAAGGAAACAAAACCGCCCACGCATGTGATTAGCGACCGCTTTTTGGTGATGGAAATCGACATCCGATGGCGTGATCTGCCAAACGTTAGCCTTGCCAAATCGGTGCTGAAATTCGCGCGCCGCCAGCGAGTTCACCTCATTATTGGGAGTGGCCGCCACCAAGTGCCCAAGCCCCGCGAAATCGATTTCCTCCTCAGCATACTCCGAGAGAATATTAGCTCGCACTGCCTGTAAGCCATCAAGCCTTGCAGCCGATACTTTCTCGAAGCGTGTGTCTAGCAAAAGGCAGTGGTGCCCTTGGTCAACCAAACCCTTTGCGACAACCCGAATCCAAGGCTCAGCTCCAGCAAAAAGCACACCCGTAGGATTAGCATCGGACAGCCCAAGCCGACGCGCCAAAGGAGCCGCTAGCAGACCATAAAAAGTGACCGTTCCCAGGATCACAATAAAAACTAGGGGAACCAATTCACCAGCCTCCCCGGCCAAAACGACATAAGTTTCGTTCTCGGGGTTTAACTTCGCCGCCCCCATAATTTGAAGAGCGAAAACTGACGTTACGGCTGCCGCCACGATTCCCCGCGGAGCCAATAGGGCCAAAAAAAGTTGCTCCCGAAACGTCGTACGCGCCGATCCAAGATTCGCCAAAAAGACGGAAGCCGGACGCACCACCAAAATCAAGACGAGGAGGAACATCAACCCCTTTTGCCAAACCATTTGAATCTCCGATATCCCGATCCGCCCAGAAAGCATTAAGAAAAGGAGAGAGATAATGAGCACTCTCAAGTTCTCTTTAAATTCAAGAATGTGCCGCACTGACACTTTTTTCTGATTGGCCAAAGCCACTCCTAAAACAGTCACCGTCAGCAAGCCCGCTTCATGTTGAATGGCATTGGAACCTGCAAAGGCCACTCCAACCAAAGCCAGAAAAAACATGCTCTCCAGAAAATCTGGGATCAAGTGCCGCGACATTAATCCCTCGGTCACCTTTGCCAATCCCCAACCCAACCCCACCCCAACAACCAGCGTCTTCACCAGAGCAATAGCCACAATATCCCAACCCTGGCCGACTCCACCTTCCTGAATCGTAATAAAAACCAAGACCGCTAAAACTGCCCCGATGGGATCTACCACGATTCCCTCCCACTTGACGATCGAAGCCACCTTACGACGTGGCCTAATCAAGCGGAGCAAAGGAGCCACCACAGTCGGCCCAGTCACCACTAAAATCGCTCCCAACAGCGCACAAATTTGCCAGTGGTATCCCAGAGTGTAGCGTGCTGCCACTGCAGTGAGACCAAAGGCTAATACCACCGCGATGGTGCAGAGTCTTAACACCGGAGTGCCAGCCTCTTTGAGCTCGGAGAATTTTAAAGTTAGCCCACCTTCAAAGAGGATAATCGCTACGAAAAAACCAACTAGACTTAAGAGAGAACTCTCATCCTTAAGATAATTATCAATCCGCATTCCGGTAAAATGCGAAAGCGCAAACCCCAAAATGAGTAAAAGTAAGATTGACGGTAGCTTCATCCGCCAAGCCGACCATTGGGCCACTACCCCAAGGAGTAGAAGAAAGGCAAGATAGGCAAGGAGGCTCACCTGAAAAGACTGACTTCAATCTTCTTCTCCGCCAAGTCTAGATCTCAATCGGAACAAACACATGCCCAAGACCATCCTCAAATGGCGATCCAAAACCTACTCCCCGCTTATAGCCAGAATGAGGATCCATCCTCTTGAGACCCTCGCAATCGAAAAGCCTACCTTAGGAAGAGAGAGCCTCAAAGAAGCTACCAAGGCAGCGGGAAAGCGGCATTGAAAGCGAAGACTTTTTCACGAATCTCAACAAGTTTTTCATCATCTTCGCGAGCTTCTAAGGCTTCATGGATTAAATCAGCCACCATCTCGATATCATTTTCTTTCATCCCACGAGTTGTCACCGCAGGAGTTCCAATTCGAATCCCGCTCGGCTTCATTGGACCAGCTTCATCAAAGGGAATCGAGTTCTTGTTCACGGTGATACCGACCTTGTCGAGCGTGTCAGAAACAATCGATCCATCGAGGCCCACCGGACGAAGATCGACCATGAAGACATGATTGTCAGTGCCTCCAGAAACAATGCGATAACCATTCTTTCCTAGAGCCGTCGCCATTGCCTGAGCATTCTTAACAACTTGCTCCTGATACTCTCTGAACCCAGGCTTGAGAGCCTCGCCAAAGCATACCGCCTTAGCTGCAATAACATGCATCAGCGGCCCACCTTGAACCCCCGGAAAAACTCGGCCGTCGATTTTCTTGGCGTACTCCGACTTACATAAAATGATGCCGCCACGAGGTCCGCGCAGAGATTTGTGAGTGGTAGACGTCACAAAATCAGCATGCGGAACCGGGCTAGGATGAACTCCTGCCGCGACTAATCCAGCTATGTGCGCCATGTCGACGAACAAATAAGCTCCAACCGCTTTCGCAATTTTTCCCATCCGTTCAAAATCAATTGTTCGCGAGTATGCACTCGCTCCACAAGTGATTAATTTGGGCTGCACCTCCTGCGCTTGCGCTTCAAGAGCGTCGTAGTCGATACACTCATCTTCTGCAGCCACTCCATAGTGGGTGACATCGTAGAGCCGACCCGAAAAGTTAGCCGGATGGCCGTGTGTCAAGTGTCCACCGTGCGCAAGATCCATGGTCAAAATTTTGTCACCTGGTTGCAGCACAGCAAAGTAAACTGCCGTGTTGGCTTGGGACCCGGAATGAGGCTGTACGTTGGCATGCTCGGCTCCAAAAATCTTCTTGAGCCGATCGATCGCAAGTTCCTCGACCACATCAACATTTTCGCATCCTCCATACCAACGACGCCCGGGGTAACCCTCAGCATATTTATTAGTCAAAAGCGAACCTTGGGCCTCCATCACTGCAGGACTTGCAAAATTCTCGGAAGCAATCAGTTCAATGTGACTCCGCTGGCGTTTTTCCTCGCCGACAATAGCATCAAAAACTTCGGGATCCGTCATCGCAAGACGCGATCCCGACGCTTTACAAAGTCGGAGCTCATGGCGCCCACCCTCGAAATCTGTCTTAAGAAAAACCTCAACGATCTCAAGTGCGACTTCCTCTTTCACTGCCTTCTGACCGAGACAGAGCACATTGGCATTATTGTGAGACCGCGCGAACTCCGCCTGCTCTACATTATGAATATTAGCACCCCGAACATCACGGAAACGATTCGCGGCGAGGCACACACCCGCGCCGGAAGTGCAGATCAATATTCCACGATCAACGCGCTCCTCATTTACCGCACGGGCCACCTCATTAGCAAAATCGGCATAGTCAACCGAATCGGTCCCATGGGTACCATAATCGACGAACTCGCGGCCCGCCTTTTTCAAAGCCTCCACGACAGCATTTTTCAACTCAACTCCGCCGTGATCGGCCCCGACTGCAATGCGGTAAGAATCTGCACTCATTAGACCCCCCTTCATTGGCCCCTACTTGCCAAAATGGCAAGCGCTCACTTACCAAAAGACCAATCAAGACTCCTCTTCCCGATTTTCCATGAAGCCTAAAATCCCGCCCATCGCGGCATTAAGGACCTTCGAGGTCATTTCATAAGCAGGTCGCCCCATCCCGATAGGATCAGGAACATCCACTCCCACCTTACCGTCCATCTCCACAAAATCGCAGGCAAGATGATATTTCTCCTCATACTCCGGATGCATTATTTCCAACATTTCAAGATGTCCCTCGGTCATGCAAAACACAGCATCTGCTTCCTCTAGCATTGAGCCATCTACCATACGGCTCCGAAAGTTCTCCAGCTCGACTCCCTGCTCTTTGAGAACAGTGACCGTTTCATGACTCGCTGAACTCCCGGGCTGAGCCGCCACTCCCGCCGAAGAAACCTCGATATCCGTATTTTCGGCTGCCTTGCGAAACACCCCTTCCGCCATTGGGCTCCGACAAGTATTTCCTGTGCACACAAATAAGACCTTCCGTGACATGGAAATTACGCTAACGCTTCCTTGGTATCTCTCAATAAGCAATTCGCCTCTTATGAAATTCCTCTTCTTCCCCATTAACCTGATCCTAGCTGGCCTCTTTTTTGTTTTCGCTTGGTTCCAACGAAACGATATTGATCCAGAGATCTACTCAAACCCCTCTTTCGGCAATCCCACCCTAGACTCCGCGCTCTGGTTCCTCTTTTATGCCGTCATCGGATTAGTCTTTATCCTTCTAATCAAAAAACGTGTCCCGATCTGGTATTTCATTCTCGCAATCATTGCCTGTCTAACAGAAATGTATCTCTCCGGACCTGGCCTCTGGGAAAACATATTCGGTGAACAATCCTTCACCATGACAGGTGAATCAATGTCTGGAGCCGACCCGCGTGTCGAACTCACTCGCGAATTTTTTGGGGCAGTTATCGCTCTTGTCGGTATAACTTTCCAATGGTGGCAGAATAAAAAACTCAGCGCCTGATTAGGAAAACTTCTAGGTTACCGC
>Ga0102813_1000777_pt1 | contig 14260 bp, 17 predicted proteins | sample ColrivemetaGS725_FD_84512 | JGI IMG/M metagenome (GOLD analysis project Ga0102813, IMG submission 84512) | Estuarine microbial communities from the Columbia River estuary - Flood tide ETM metaG S.725 | ecosystem: Environmental > Aquatic > Marine > Intertidal zone > Estuary | place: USA: Columbia...
AGCATAACTGGATTCTCGGCCTCCGACACAACCTCGCGCAGGATCTCAATCGCCTCAGCCTCAAGGTTTGAGAGATGGGTTAACGGCATACGATGTCCAATCTACCGAAAAATTTATTAGCAGATAAAGAGATAACCTATCTCGTGAGCGTCGTAAATCGTTTCTGATGCTGACATCTAAGCGCGCCCGGTTACGAAAAACGAACTAAGTCGGTTAGCTTCGGGCACGCGTTCCATGGCGCGCAAACCGTTTTGCCAAAACCATGCCCACATTATAGGTAATAACAAATAAAATTGCGGCAGCAATAAAACCTAGCGCCGCCATTTGATCATTGTTTTGAAGCATCACCGCAGCAGCAATCGGCACTGAGGCCAATGGCACGATGATTAAAGTAGCCAATGGATTGGTCAGGCCTCGCAGCTTTCGAGACAGCAATGTTAATTCCAGCGCGCGCATCACCAATTGATGAAAATGAAGCCGATCCGGTTGGTCGATTGGCTTGCCAGAGCGATAGCGGCGAAATATTGAAAATATCATATCCGCGACAGGCCAGAAGAAGATCAACAGCATTGAGAAGGGAGCAATCTCTGGGTGTCTGTTGAGCAACAAAATCGCAATCCATGCCAAAATATGCCCCGTGCAATATGCACCCGCATCCCCCAAAAACAGCTTTCCAAAAGGATAGTTGAAGACCAGCAAACCCAACAATGCACCAATAATCAACAGCAATATATACGAGATTTGATTATCACCAACCGACACAGCAACAGACATGAGGCCAAGTGCAATCACAATAGACACGCCGATCGCCAATCCATTTAAACCGTCGATTAGGTTTAATGAATGGCTGATACCACCGGAAATCAAAAGCGTCAGAATAATCGCGGGGAAAGTGTAAAGCGTTAATATCTCTAAAACCGGAACGCCCATGCGAGGTATCCAAGCCCCAAAAAGCATGCCGGCCAATAAAGCAGAGGCAAAGGACAGAACCAGCCGCATTTTCGCGCTAACATTGAACCCAACATCCTCTCCCAGCCCTCCCAGAAAGACCGGCAGTGCAGAGATGGCAAGAAAAGACACCAAGTTGAACGTCGTTGCGTCTAACGTGAACGCCCCAAAAAAGCCGCCTAGTATTACCGCCAAGCCACCGATTCTTGGGGTCGGCAACCGATGAGAGGATTGAACGGCTGCATTGCCGTGGCCTTTGGCCGTGAATTGAATATGCAGCGGCCGGGTTAGGAAAATAACAAATGCGAGACACATCGCTGATGCAAAGGAAGATAAAAGTATCATGTGATTTTAATTACGCCCACCGCTTACCGCTCCACCATATACACAGCACCGCTGGGTTAATCAAGGCTTGCAGGCAAAAACAAGTCTCCCAAAGAGACGCAGAGGCAGAAATGCCGATGGATGTGTTTATTCAATCTAAGACCACAATTTTACCACCTCCGCCCTCCAAGACAAATGAAACAAAAGATAATCTGTGAAGTATCAAACACCTCAAACCTTCTGCTTATTTATCTCTAAACTGAGATTGCAACTTGGTTAATCACAGCTCAATTCAAATACTGAAAACCCATGGCTGTTCAACCAGAGATAGGGGGGGCTACAGTAAATCAATAAACATGAATTCTTCTTCAACAAAATCAAAGAGCCAATTTATAGTATTCTTTCGATACAACCAAACATGTCCAAGCCCGTGTAAATCGCCCTCTTTGGCAAAAGCAATGATATGATTAAAGTTGAAAACTGGCGTAATATGGCGCCATTTGACGCGCCACCTTATGGACTCCATGCTCTCATCCCTTGCGTGAGGGGCGTTAACTATTTTTTTGCGGCAACGCCCATATGTTTCTTTCCCTCCGGGAAAGAGACGGCTTCATTCAAACTTTCTGAGCAGTCAAACCACTCTTAATATTATCATTTTGAAACTTAATGCGTTGAGCCGCATAACGCATAGGTTACACTTGATCAAATGCCCTAGATTGCTGCTCTGCCTTTAGCGACATCACTTAACCTTGAGTCAGCTTTAACCCATTTGACGCCGCGACAAAATGCGGGTTGTCCATAACCTCTTTGCCATATTCGAGTTCTTCAAATGTATCGATCCTATACACATTGCCGCCTGCCCCTTTAAGAACTGCATGCGCAGCGCCCGTATCCCATTCCATCGTACGACCAAGACGAGGGTACAAATCCGCTGCGCCGCGCGCGATAAGACAAAACTTCAAAGATGACCCCGCGCTTTTGGATTGAACAGGATTATATTTTCTCAAAAAAGCCTCTGTTTCCTCATTAGAGTGCGAGGCCGATTTTACCGCGGTAATCTTCTGCCCATCCACAGCGCGACAGCTGATCTGCGCAATCTGTCCACGCCTCTCAACGCGGCTTGCATCGCTTTCTACATAAGACAAACCGTCAAGATCACGATAAAATAAATCACCACTCACTGGCACATATACCACGCCCAACGCAGCTTTACCCTGCACGATCAGCGCAATATTAACGGTAAATTCTCCAGTTTTTTTTATGAATTCTTTCGTGCCGTCCAACGGATCTACCAAGAAGAATATCGCATCTCTCAGCCGATCACCCTCAGCATAAGTTTCCTCAGAGACAATGGGAATATCTGGCACAAGCTCAGCGAGCGTGGTCGCGATTGCCTTATCTGCCCGCAAATCAGCCAGCGTCAAAGGGCTTTCATCGCTTTTAATCTGAATACCGAAATCGCTTTGAGCGTAGACATCTAAGATTTCAAGCCCCGCCAAAACCGCGGCTTTGCGCATCGAAACTACTAAATCTGGGTATTTTTCTTTTAGGCTACTGATCGACATCGCGGCGCTTTCTGCTTTTGCTCATCTTGAACAAGCGTTAATGTAGTTTTTTTTTAGTTTTGCAAGAGGTTGCGCATGCATTTCCAAGATCAAATCAACCATGGCCGATAAAATTTATCGAGCAGGGCGCGTTTCATGCGCATCAAGCCAACCAAATATCTTATTTTTGGGATCGCCCGCTCTGATCTGTGCAAACCCACCCATCACGACAACGCCTATGATTGGGCAGTCGCAGGCTATCTAAGCCTATGCCCTGCAAAATCCGAATTCTCCTTATAGGCGAAAGCCCTAAAACCCATAAGTTTCATCAGGTAAATCGTTTTTTTGTTTGCAACCACCGCCATCCTAACGCCCCTCAGGCATAGGCTGAAGCTGACCATAAACTAAAAAGTTACTGCCTGCCCAAGCCGGGCCGATTCTTGCGCAGCCTGCCCCATACGCACAGCCCAAATGCCATCGTTCAAACTTACTTCCACCGCGCGTCCTTGTCGCACAACTGCTAAAAACCGCTGATGCTGATAAAAGGTGGATCCATTGTGATCCCCTGCCTCTAGCAAAGCCGGATCAACCGGAATTTCAAGCTCTTCGCGCAGGCCAGAATGGCGCGGTGAAATTACCAGCTTTGGATCGGGGGCGCGCTGCGATTGGTTCATCCAAAACCGCGTTGGTCCGGGCACGAATGCCTCGATCTTGCCGCGCGGACCCACCACGGATATTTCTTCCTGAAAATGCGCCCCTTCAGCAAACATACACAATTCTAGCAGTGCCTTCGTACCATTTTCGAAATCCACGATCACATAACCATGATCCCAAATATCAGGAACGGCGCCTGCATAAGTTTCGTCTAAATGGTTCACAGCCTGACCACCGCTAGCCATGATCCGCGTTGGATTAGATCCGGTCAACAGGCGCATCAGGTCAAAAAAATGGCAACATTTTTCGACAAAGGTGCCGCCACTATTGGCATTAAAACGGTTCCAATCACCGATTTTTTCCAAGAAAGGAAATCGGTGCTCGCGGATGCTTAACATCTTCAAACCGCCTGTCACGCTTTCAAAGCGATCTTTCAAGGCCGCAATGGGCGGCATGTAGCGATATTCCATAGCCACCCAGACAGGCGCGCCATAGTGGGTTTTAAAAGCCTCGACGCGGGCCAAATCCTGAGCATTGGTGAATAAGGGCTTTTCAACCAAAACGGGGCGCGCCGGATAGTCAGCGATGCGCTCTAATTGCTCCAAATGAACATGATTGGGCGATACAATCACCAAACAATCCAGATCCTCACGCGCCAAAAGCTGATCCAAACTCTCAACAAACACCGCATCGGGGGCGAGGCGTTGCGCAGCCACGCGCATCGCTGCATCAGGTTCAAAAATTGCCACCACAGCCGTTGCGGGCAAAAGAGCTATATTGCGCAGATGTTCTTGCCCCATCATACCACAGCCTATAATCCCATAGCGGGTTATATCTTGCATTCTGTCACCTTATTTTATGCGCGCCACATAGCGCGCTACGTTCGTGTCAATCCAATTTTGAGAATATTCAACCGTCTCACCTGTTTGCGACCGGCTCAACCGAGCCGCAAAAAGGCACGGCGTACCGGGCGTTGGTTCAAACCCATCTGGTGCCCATTGCGGCACCGGCTCTAGCCCCAATTGATCTTCGGCTTCGGTAATCCAAAGCTTGAGAACATTCCGGTAATAAAGATAAAGCGAATGAGACAATTCGCTTGTGCTAAGCTGCGCCGCTTGATCCCCATCCAACCAAATTTCTTCAAGCACCGCCGGCTGCGCGTTAAGCGATCTTAACCTGCGAATGCGATAGGCCTTCGGCGCTGGCCCAAAGGCTGGAAATGCAGCGGGCTTTGGCAATAAATCAACACTCAAAACCCGCGCAGTTGGCAAACCCCCGCCATCGATCAGCTCAACACGGAAGAAAGAATAAACCGAATTGGGCGTGGCGCCCGTTTTCACATAATTTCCTGAGCCTTGACGCTTCTCCAAAAGCCCTTTCGCATTCATATCATCCAATGCTTTGCGCAACGTGCCCACTGAAATCTCCAATTCAGCAGCCATTTGCCTTTCCGGTGGCAAACGTGCGCCATCCAAATACCGCCCCGCCGCAATATCGCGGATAAGCATTTCGCTTATCTGAACATAGGTCGGCAGTACGGTTTTCATCGGTGTTTTGCATCCGCCTTACAAAAATTGATATACTATTGATTTACATAAACTCAGGTGTTACGCAAGGCGCAAAAGACAAAAAGGATCCCTGAAATATGACCATCGTCCCCATCACGTCAAAAGAATTAGACGCGGTCGAAGTCTCCTGGTTTTCCGCGCTTTGTTCAGATGATTTTCAATATCTTGGCGTTCCTGATGGCACGCTGCGATCCTCATGGGGGCATTGCAGTGACATTGTTAAAAAAGCCGAAGCGCAGGGTTTTCGGAACATTCTATGCCCCTCCTCGTATCAAGTTGGCCAAGATACGCTGAGCTTTGTCGCCGGCTGCGCTCCGATAACCGAAAAGATCAACCTGCTGGCCGCTGTACGATGCGGAGAAATGCAACCCATCATGCTGGCGCGCACGATTGCCACGTTAGACCATATGCTGGAAGGGCGCCTGACGGTGAATATCATCAGCAGCGATTTCCCCGGTGAAAAAGCAGACAGTGCGTTTCGGTATCAACGCTCGCGTGAAGTTGTTGAAATTCTCAAACAAGCCTGGACGCAAGATGAAATCAACTATCAGGGCCAAGTGTATACGTTTTCCGGTCTCACCACAGATCCGGCAAAACCCTATCAGACCGGTGGGCCTTTATTGTATTTTGGCGGTTATTCTCCCGCCGCGCTGGAATTATGTGGGCAACATTGCGATGTATATTTGATGTGGCCCGAGCCAAAAGAGCAAATCGCGGAGCGTATGCGCGCCGTCAACGCGGTTGCCGAACGCTATGAGCGCAGTTTGGATTACGGATTGCGCGTGCATGTGATCGTGCGCGATACTGAACAAGAAGCGCGCGAATATGCGCAACACCTGGTATCAAAGCTTGAGGATGATGCTGGCCGTGCCATTCGCGAACGGGCGCTAGACAGCACATCGCTAGGCGTGGCGCATCAAGCTAAAAATCGCGACCTTGCGGATATGGAAGGCTTTGTTGAACCGCATCTTTGGACAGGTGTGGGCCGCGCCCGCTCGGGCTGTGGTGCCGCGATTGTTGGTTCAACCGACCAAGTCTTATCTGAACTTGAAGCCTATCAAAAAATGGGAATCCGCGCCTTTATTCTTTCTGGATATCCGCATATGGAAGAATGCGAACATTTTGGAACCCGCGTTATGCCGCAATTGAACACCTGTTCCTTGCCACAAGCCTACGGTCGGCAACCAAGCACAAACCCATTAACACCCCTCGGGGCAGGAGAGCGCCGCTAATGCAACGCATTGATCTTACATCTTCTTTAAGCCTGTCGCGGGTTATCTATGGCATGTGGCGCTTGGGCGATGATTCTGACACCAGCATAAATCACATCCGCAACAAGATCGCAGCCTGCTTAGAGCAGGGCATCACCACCATGGATCAGGCCGATATTTATGGCGGCTATATGGCTGAAGAATTGCTTGGGCAGGCTTTGCAAGGAACCGATCTGCGCAATAAAATCGAAATCGTTACCAAATGCGATATTGTGGCGCCCGTGGGTCGGTATGAAACCGCATCGGTGAAATATTACGATACCAGCCGCGCACATATTCTGGCCTCGGTCGATCATTCGCTCCGCCTGATGGGGGTTGATCACATCGATTTGCTTTTATTGCATCGCCCAGACCCTTTGATGGACCACCTGGAAACCGGCGCCGCGCTGGATGAGCTGGTGGCCAGCGGCAAAATCCGCAGCGTGGGTGTGTCCAATTTCAAACCCTATGATTGGGATTTACTTCAATCCGCGATGAAGCAAAAGCTGACCACCAATCAAATTGAACTCAGCGTTCTTGAACATAACGCGCTGACAAATGGCGATGTAGCGTTTCATCAACGTCTTGGCACGCCGCTGATGGCGTGGTCGCCTTTGGCCGGCGGACGCCTGTTCCAAGATGCCCATGCTGACGTGTTGTCGGTGCTTACTGCGATTGGCGCAAAGCAAGGCAAAGCCGCCGACGCTGTGGCAATCGCGTGGCTTTTGGCGCATCCTGCCAATATCCTTCCTGTTATGGGCACCAACAATATGCAGCGCATTCAATCGTTGTCAGATTGCACCGATATCGCTTTATCGCGCGAAGAGTGGTTTGAAATCTACACCGCCGCTTTAGGGCATGAGGTGGCTTAATGAGCAACGCGGTCCGGCCCTCAGACGCATCCAACACGCCGCTTGACAGCGGTGCGTTTCGCTCGGCGCTGGGGCGCTTTGCAACGGGTATCACGATTATTACATGCTCGCATGACGGGCAGCCCATGGGCATCACGGCCAACAGCTTTGCCAGCGTATCGCTGGATCCGCCGCTGGTCCTTTGGTCGCCGGCAAAAGCCTCGCGCCGTCACCTCGCCTTCAGCAAAGCAACCCATTTTGCAATTCATATCTTAGAAGCGGGTCAAGAAGCGCTTTGCCATAGCTTTGCGCGACCAGGAGACGGCTTTAAAAACCTTGAATGGCAGGCAGGCGCACAAAATGTGCCTTTGTTTCCTGGCTGCTTGGCCCGTTTTGAATGCAGTTTATACGCACAACATGACGCGGGCGACCATACAATCATTATCGGACATGTGGACCGTTTTGAAAAAAATGAGGGCACACCACTCGTGTTCAGCCAAGGGGCTTATCTGAAAACCCGCGCGTGAAGACGGTTTACGCCTTGCGCGAACGGCCCAATCGCACTCTGCTTTTGGGCCTTTAACATCAGTTTCATCCTTGAGAGAAAATGCGCCTGTGGCACTGCTGTTTCACTGCCAGCGCCAATACCCGCTGTCAAACCTGTAAAATAAGGCAAGGGCGCGCCCGATATTTGCCATTGAGACAGGCTTTGCCATTCACATAAAACACAGGGTCGGCTTCGAGTGCCAGGGGCGTTTACCGCCAGGGCGGTGGCGTTTTGGTCAAGAATGCGTCTATTCCCTGCGCCGCTTCTACGCCTTCCCAAACATCCGCCAGCGCCGAGATCGTATGTTCAATAATCGCATCATCGATCGGTTGGCCCAGTTTCCGCGCCAAGCGTTTGGATGCAGCCACCGCGCCGGGCGCCACCTGTAAATACGGGCTGATTTCAGCTTCAAGGCGCGCTTCGATCGCCTCTGCGGGAAGATAATCGGCGATTAAATCCAGATCTTTTGCTTCAGCCGCGTCAAAAATCTTGGCGGACATGAACACGCGGCGCGCCTTACCCTCGCCCATCCGCGCAATCACATAAGGGCTTATGGTAGCCGGAATAAGCCCCAAACGCGTTTCCGTCAGGCCGAATTTTGTGCTGTCTTCCGCGATCGCAACATCGCAAATAGCCGCCAACCCAACCCCGCCGCCATAGGCGCCGCCCTGCAAAACACCAATGAGCGGTTTCGGCAAAGTGTTGAGCCGTTTCAGCATCTGCGCCAATTTATGCGCCTCAGCCATCCGCCCTGCGCGATCCGCGGCGATCTGCGCCTTCATCCATTCCAAATCACCGCCGGCGCAAAACACGCGCCCACGACCGCGCAACACTACCACGCGCACAGCGTCCATAGCGCTCACTGTTTGGGCAAATTCAAACAGATCGGCAATCATCTGGCCGGAAAATGCGTTGCGCTTTTCAGGCCGGTTCAACGCGACGGTCAAGACGCCACGCGCATCGCAGGAAAGATCGAGCGTTTCAAATTTAGGCAGTTTCATGCACCAACCCCTTTGCCATCTGAGCCGCTTTTTCCAATTTTATCAGATCAAGGCCGGTTTCAAACCCCTGCGATTGCATCAAAGCTGCAACCGCCTCAGTGGCAACATTGCCTTTCGCGCCCGGCGCATAGGGGCACCCGCCTAGGCCGCCAACCGCGGCGTCAAACACCCGGATCCCATGCCCCAGCGACAGCGAGATATTTTCAAGCGCCCGTTGATTAGTATCATGGTAATGCCCGGCTAAGGCATTTGCCGGTACGCTGTCAAGAACCGCCTGAAGGGTTTTATCCAAGCGCTCAGGCGTGGCCTGACCAATCGTATCGCCCAAGCTAATTTCATAGCATCCCATGTCAAACAACGCCTGTGCAACCCACGCTGTGCGCTGCGGTGACACCGCCCCCTCATAGGGACAATCGGTGATACACGACACGTATCCCCGCACCGGAATGCGCGCGGCTTTCGCCGCCGCCATCATCGGACTGAACCGGGCAAGGCTGTCTTCGATCGAGCAATTAATATTGGCTTTGCTAAAAGCCTCGGAGGCAGCGCCAAAAATAGCAATCTCATCTGCCAAGGCATTTTTTGCCGCCTCAAACCCCTTCATATTCGGGGTCAATGCCGTATAGCTTATGCCCGGCACACGGGTCAGTCCAGCCATCACCTGCGCGGCATCAGAAAGCTGCGGCACCCATTTTGCCGAGACAAAGCTGGTAACTTCGATTTTGGACAGCCCGCTTTCTGATAGCGCATTCACCAATGCAATTTTATCCGCTGTCGCAATTGGTGCAGCCTCATTTTGCAGCCCATCCCGTGGACCCATTTCAAACAGAGTGACCCGCTCGCCCATTTATCCCTACACCGCTTATCACCCGTCTCTGATGCGGGCATGCCAATCTTGCCCGCTAACGCCCAAGAGCGCAAACCTATTTCAGCAATTATCCATGACAAACCAAAAATTGAGATTGTGCTCGAAGCAGCAACCGGTCACAAAGCGGGAAGAGAAATAAATAGAGTGATAGAATGATTGAGGAACAGCCCGGACTGTTGGCGCAGATTCGCGATAAATTTGCCCATGTCGATAGCTGCCCGTTTACCGGCCCACGCGTGTTTTTCGAAAATGCAGGCGGCGCCTTAACGCTAAAATCAACCGTTGAAACATCTGCAAAATTTGCCGCTATCCCCGACAATCAAGGGCGGGATAATCCGGCAAGCCATGCGCTCATGGCGATTATAAAGAAAGCCAAAGATCAATCTCATGTGCTGTTCAACGCGCCAGATGGTCAATTTTTTGTTGGGGAAAGCGGCACTGAATTATTGTTTCGTATGGTGCGCACGGCCGTGATGGCCGCGCCTGAGGGCGGCGTTGTTCTGGGATCCAGCGTAGAGCACCCTGCCTCGCGCAGCGCCGCGCAGCATTGGGCAAAGGCGACAAACCGTCCCTATATAAGCGTGCCCCATAATCGTGAAACCGGCGCGGTTGAGGCGGCGGATTACGCAGCCCATGTGACACCCGATACGCGGGTTGCCACCATTTTGCATACCTCCCCCGTGACCGGAATGGGAATGAATGTTGCGGCTATTTCAGCAGCAATACGCGCCGTGGCGCCCGAGTGTTTTATCATCGTTGATGGGATTCAACATGCGGCCCATGGCGCGCTAAACCTTGCCAGCTATCAGGTCGATGGATATGCGATTTCGCCCTATAAAATGTTTTCGCGCCATGGGTTTGGGTATGGGTGGATTTCTGATCGTTTGAGCAAGCTTGACCATGAAACCTTGTTAAACGGCCCTGAAGAAAATTGGGAACTTGGCACGCGCGATACCGGCGCCTATGCCACAATTTCAGATATTGTTGACTATTTGGATTGGTTGGGCTGTCAGTTTAGCGATAGCGGCGATTTGCGCGTACGGCTCGAAGCCGCTTCACGGGCCATTCAGCACCACGAAAAAGCGCTGACAGATGCCATTTTATATGGGTCTGATAATTTGCCTGGTATACGAGACATAGATGGGATTGAAGTTATTGGTGGCTATGAAAACCCGCGCCGCGAGGGCTTGGTTGCGCTGCGGGTTACCGCGCAGGCCTCAAGCGATGTTGTTGCTGCGCTGAACAGCGCCGGTATTCGCACCCATACCCGCAAAGCCGATCATTATTCGGGCAATATCTTATCCCCGATGGGGTGGTCCGATTGCATCCGCATATCGCTGTGCCACTATAATTCCAAAAGCGAAATCCGCCAATTGCTATCGGCGCTGAAAGAGATCACAGAGACCGCGAACTGATTTCTACCCCCCGGGCGCAGACCACGCGAGGGAGGGCAGAAATCAACTCTGCGTTATTCGCGCCAACGCTTATTCAGATGATCGACGATCTGATCGCGCGCCTGGCGATAGGAGGCCATTTTCACCTCGCGACTTTCGCCCAATTCCGTCGGATCCATTATCGGCCAATATTCAACCTCTAGATGAAAAAAGCGGGTTAATTCCAAAGCACGTTGCTGGCTTGCAGGCGATAGAGCCACCACCAAATCAAACGCGGAAAGGTGATCGCCCCCCTGCGCCATTTCATCAAAACTGCGGGTGCGGTGACGCGACAGCTCAACGCCAATTTCTTCGCAGACGCTGATCGCAAATCCGTCAATTTCAAGATCATTCATCACGCCTGCCGATTGCACATAAATTTCAGTGCCGTAGAGCTTCTTCATAATGCCTTCCGCCATAGGAGAGCGCACGGCGTTATGGTCACAACAAAATAAAATAGATTGAGGCAGAGTATCCGACATATTATTCACCCCCAAAATGCAAAACGCAAATAAGTGTAAACAAGCGGCGCGCCGTATCATTATCAATTTCGGCCTTATCAACCAACCGCTCGCTCAGAATCCGCGCACCTTCATTATGAATACCGCGACGGGCCATATCCACGGTTTCAATCTGGCTGGGAGGCATATTCTTCACAGCATCATAATAGCTTTCACAAATCGCCCAGTAATCCTTGACCACCTGACGAAACGGAGAAAGCGACAGATGAAATTCGGCCACTTTCACCTGCGTTTCAGTGCCCACATCAAAAACCAAGCGTTTTTCTTTAATTGAAAGACGCACGCGGTACGGCCCGGGAGCAATATCGCGCTGGCCGCGCGCCGGCAAAACAAAGTTATTTTGTTCTAACAGATCAAACATAGCCACGCGGCGCTCTTGTTCAATCTCCGGTGTGGGAACCGGCAGATTTTGATCGTCGATCTCTATATGCACAATATGGGTCATGAGACATCCATCACACGTTGGTAGTTGCGATTGCAAAAACGGGCAGAGCGCGTGCAGTCAATGACAAGCCTACCCCTTACTCGTTATTGAATTTTAATCGGATCAGATCCGAAAGGCCAGAGGAGAGACAGCCACTTAATCAGCCCCATCATTCAATTTACGCAGCCGTGCCGTGACCGACAGCGCATGCGCCTGCAAGCTTTCCGCGGTCGCCAAAATTTCAGCCGCTGGCCCAATGGCGCGTAACGCCTCTGGGTGCATCATCGCAAGCGTGGTGCGTTTGAGAAAATCCATCACAGATAGCCCACTGCTGAAACGGGCAGAGCGGGCGGTGGGCAAAACGTGATTTGGACCGCCAATATAATCGCCAATGGCTTCGGGCGTCCAACCGCCCAAAAAGATCGCCCCTGCATGAGTAATCTGTGCGCTCAAGGCTTTTGGATCTGCCACACATAGTTCCAAATGTTCCGGGGCGATGCGATCGCTTAATACAACCGCCTCACGCAGGCTGGACACGGTGATGATCGCGCCAAAATCGCGCCAGCTGGCCGCGGCGATCTCGCGCCGCTCAAGCGTTTTAAGCTGGTTTTCCACCGCATTGGCAACCGCAACGGCAAATTCTGGATCATCCGTGATCAATATAGATTGCGCGTTTGCATCATGTTCGGCTTGGCTTAACAAATCCAAGGCGATCCAATTGGGATCATTTTCAGCATCCGCGATCACCAATATTTCGGAGGGGCCCGCGATCATATCAATGCCCACCTTTCCAAAAACGCGGCGCTTTGCGGCGGCAACATAGGCATTGCCTGGGCCAGTAATCTTATCAACAGGCGCGATCGTTTTGGTCCCATACGCAAGGGCAGCGATCGCTTGCGCACCACCAATGCGATACACCTCATCGACACCCGCGATTTTACAGGCCAGCAAAACCAGCGGATTTAAGATCCCCCCCGGGCAAGGCACCACAACGCTTAGGCGGCCCACCCCGGCTACTTTTGCCGGAATCGCGTTCATCAAAACCGAAGAGGGATAGCTTGCAAGCCCGCCTGGAACATACAGACCGGCCGCTGATATAGGCGTCCAGCGCCAGCCTAATTCAGCGCCCGTACTATCGGTCCAATAGGCATCTTCAGGTTTTTGCTTTTCGTGATAGGCGGTGATGCGCGCCGCGGCCAATTCCAAGGCCGACCGCTCTTTTGCACCAACCTGCGCGCAAGCAGCTTCAATTTCTGCCGCAGAAATTTCCAACTCCTCTGCGCGCAACGAAACCCCATCATATTTTTCGGTTAAGTCCAGAACCGCAGCATCACCGCGCTGTTGCACATCCGCGATGATCCGCGCGACGGTGCTATCAACATCCGGGCTGTCTTCGCGTTTTGCGGATAAAAGCGCCGTAAAATTCTTTTCAAAATCTGCGTCTTGAGTGTCTAGAAAAACTGGCATTTTGCGCTCCTACTTTCGCATAGCAATTAGCGACTCTTAGGCCAAGCCTCAAGCCCAAGACGGGTTTAAACGCTATGAGTAGGTATGTGACCCGAGGGCGCGATATAAGGTTTGGTGACATCGCGAAGCGATATCTCGAGCGCCGAAATTTGTATTTTGATCGCTGCAGATCCAGAAAATGTAAGTTGAACATCTTCCGAGGCGCCTTCACCCTCTTGATAGGACAGGGACAAAAGCGCCAAAGCGGCCTTGGGGGTGCTGCGATCAATCCCGATCGAGGCAATATGGCGCACGTGATCAATCACCAGCAATGATTGCACGCGTTCGACGGGGCGGTTTTGCTGTTGTGCATGGTCTTTATCTTCCCAGCGAAATCGGTTGAGCAAAACTGCCAATTGCCGATGTTGCTTGCGCCATTTCATTTCAGAAACCGGCACCACGGCATCCTGCAAAAAGGCTGACATCACCTCAATATCTGCCGGATCAATTGCCCCGATATATAAAGGCTTTTCAACGCCGTCTTGAAAGCGGGCATCCTGCGTCATCAGGATAAAATCCTTTCCACTTTGGCCCCAACAGCTTGCAGTTTTGCCTCTAATTTCTCATAGCCGCGATCCAAATGATAGACCCGGCTCACCACAGTTTCGCCTTCCGCCGCCAGACCTGCCAGAATCAAAGACACTGAAGCACGCAAATCAGTGGCCATGACCGGCGCACCCTTTAAATGATCCACTCCAGAAACAGTTGCCACCCCGCCTTGCACATCAATCTGCGCGCCCATGCGCATCAATTCCGGTGCGTGCATAAACCGGTTTTCGAAAATGGTTTCCTCTAATACGCTGGTGCCTTTTGCCGTACAT
>Ga0102813_1000789_pt1 | contig 14158 bp, 14 predicted proteins | sample ColrivemetaGS725_FD_84512 | JGI IMG/M metagenome (GOLD analysis project Ga0102813, IMG submission 84512) | Estuarine microbial communities from the Columbia River estuary - Flood tide ETM metaG S.725 | ecosystem: Environmental > Aquatic > Marine > Intertidal zone > Estuary | place: USA: Columbia...
AAACTGCTAAAAGTGAAAAGAACAGAAATGTCTGTCAAATGTCTGTCAGTTTTTAGTAAATTTGGACTGTTCTTTGAGATGTTTAAAAATTAAGTGAGAAATGGCTTTTAGTAGCTTTTCGAGACTGGTTAGAGAGTGAGAGCCACAAAAAACCCCTCAATTAAGAAGGGTATTCAGGGTGGTCCCACTTGGGCTCGAACCAAGGACCCTCTGATTATGAGTCAGATGCTCTAACCAACTGAGCTATGGGACCAATACGGCTGCAATATTACAACGTTTTTTAAAATTATAAAAAGAAAATCAGTCTTTATTAGGGCGTTCTTGACAGAGTTCAATCAGAACACCGTTTGTTGATTTCGGATGTAGAAACGCAATCCGTTTATTGTCCGCTCCTTCTTTGGCAGTCTCATGAATCAACTCAAAACCTTCCGCTTTTAAACGGGTCAATTCAATTTCAATATCTTCCACCTCAAAAGCAATATGATGGACGCCTTCGCCTTTTTTAGCAATAAATTTAGCAATGGGACTGTTCGAGTCCGTCGCTTCCAACAACTCAATTTTATGCGTTCCTACATCAAAGAATGAGGTTGTGACCCCTTCTGACGCCACTTGCTCTGTTTTATAATGCGGCACCCCTAAGAGTTTTTTAAACAACTCATTAGAAGTTTTCAAGTCTTTGACTGCAATGCCAATGTGTTCTATTTTCTTCAGCATAGGACAAATTTAACCGAAAAGGACTAGCTTTTAAACAATTCACCTAGAAATATATTATTTTTACCCCATGGAAAGTCAAAGACAAAAAAAAATAGCCTCCGTTTTACAGCGTGATCTCGTTGAGGTACTTCAAGGCGCAGCCACCCAAGGCGGGATGAAAGGTATACTTATTTCAGTCACCAAAGTCAATGTGACCGTCGATCTTTCGATTGCGAAAGTGTATTTGAGTATTTTCCCAATAGATAAAGGTGCCGAGCTTTTAGAAGGTATAAAATCAAATGCACCCCTCATCAAACACGAGCTGTCGCAACGCACCAAACACCAGTTGCGTCGCATGCCACAATTGATTTTTTATATTGATGATTCATTGGAGTACATCGACCAGATAGACAAGTCGCTCAAAGGCATCGAAAACCCAATTGACAACCCTGATTTGCTAGAGAAACGAAAAAAATCCTAATTGAAATTCCCTCTCTATATCGCCAAACGTTATTTGTTTTCTAAAAGCAATAACAACGCCATCAATTTTATCACCCTTATTGCTGGTTTTGGAATTATTATAGGAACTGCCGCTCTTTTTATAGTCCTTTCAGGATTTTCGGGCCTTAAAAATTTTAGCTTAGAATTCACCTCTTTTGTAGATCCAGATCTTAAAATTGTACCCAGTACTACCAAAACAATTCGGTTTACCGCTGCCCAAAAACAAGACCTCAAATCTTTAAACAGTGTTGCCTCCTTTACAGAAGTAGTCGAAGAACGGATGCTTATGAATTGCGATAACAAACATTTGGCTGTTACCCTCAAAGGCGTAGATGCCAATTATCCGCAAGCAACCATCGATTCTATTTTGATGTACGGACAGTGGTTTGAACCCAACACGCCGCAAATAGTCGCCGGTTGGGGTGTTACTAATGAGTTAGGTTTTGGAATTTTTGATGTTGCAAAAGTGATTAAACTCTATGCGCCCAAACCAGGTACTGGACAGCAGACTTCTGTAAAAAGTGCTTTTACAAGTATGAAAGTCGCCAATGCTGGTATTTTCCAAGTGAATGAAACACTTGATAACGGAACAGTATTTACATCCCTAGAAAACGCCAAATATTTATTGAATTACGATGCGGAAACCCTCAGCGCATTAGATATTTACCTAAAACCATCTATTGATGAAGAGGCCGCAAGAAGTGCACTACAATCTATTTTTAATAATAAAGTTACGATTAAAAACCGTCTCCAACTTAACGATGCGCTTTATAAAATGCTCAATACAGAACACGTGGCGGTCTATTTGATTTTCACATTGATTTTGATCATCGCCTTGTTTAATATTATTGGGTCCATCATTATGATGATTTTAGACAAGAAAAAGAATTTGAAAACCTTGTACCACCTCGGGGCAACTGTCAAAGAATTGCGACGCATATTTTATTACCAAGGTATTTTAATGACGGTAATCGGTGGGAGTATAGGACTCGGTATTGGTGTAGTTGTCATCTGGATGCAGCAAAAATATGATTTAGTAATGATCACTCCTTCGTTGCCATATCCTGTAGATTTACAGCTGACTAATATTGGTGTTGTTTTTGGAACTATTTTTATTTTAGGGGTATTGGCCTCGCGCATTGCCTCACAACGTATTGCTAAAACACAGCTAAACGTCTAGACAAACTGATAGTCACCAAAAGTCGCTTCTACTGCATCAAACGCTGCAAAAACATCAGCACTTTGATCACTGGTCACCATCCGAGTTCGGAATGGTTTAAAATCTGGAATGCCTTTAAAATAGTTGGTATAATGACGTCGGGTTTCTAAAACACCTAAAACTTCGCCTTTCCAATCAATTGCCATTTGCAAATGACGTCGCGCAGCTTCCACCCGTTCCAACATACTAATAGGCCCCAAATGTTCTCCTGTTTGCATAAAGTGTTTCACTTGCTTAAAAAACCAAGGATTTCCAATTGTTGCACGTCCAATCATAGCACCATCTAGTCCATATTGATCCCGCATTTCAATAGCGCGTTCTGGGGTGTTCACATCGCCATTTCCAAAAACAGGAATGTGCATACGCGGATTGTTTTTAACCTCCGCAATCGGCCCCCAATCGGCAGCGCCTTTATACATCTGTGCACGTGTACGCCCATGTATAGAAATAGCCGCACAACCTACATCTTGCAACCGTTCAGCTACTTCAACAATATGAATCGAATCATGGTCCCAACCCAAGCGCGTTTTGACGGTAACAGGTAAATTGGTCCGCTTCACCATTTCGGCCGTCAGTTTTTCCATCAAACACACATCTTTTAAAATACCTGCGCCAGCCCCTTTGCTCACTACTTTTTTTACAGGACAACCAAAATTAATATCAATAATATCCGGATTGGATTTTTCAACAATATCAATGGCTTGTAACATACTGTCCAAATTAGCCCCAAAAATTTGAATCCCTACAGGACGTTCTTTTTCATAAATGTCCAATTTCATGGTGCTTTTGACTGCATCACGAATGAGGCCTTCACTAGAAATAAATTCGGTATAAACCACATCGGCACCTTGTTCCTTACACAAAGCACGAAAAGGAGGGTCGCTCACATCTTCCATGGGAGCAAGTAATAAAGGAAATTCAGGGAGTTCTATAGAACCAATTTTAACCATTTGTTATTTATAAAAATTCATTTCATCTAAATAGTCCCAAACTGCACTGGGCAGCATAGGTCGAATATTTTTACCCGCTTTAATAGCCTGACGAATAAAAGTAGAAGACAACTCCATTATGGGAGCATCTATTTTAGTTATGTTGGCGTCTTTTTCTAAGAGCGCTATTTTTTTGGACTCGGTTAATTTTCTAGGATATACATAAATCGGATATCCTTTGATAATTACCTCTGCATTTTTCCATTTTGGCAAGGACTGTAAATTGTCCTCGCCCATAATAAGTGAAAAGCGGTGTTCGGGGTGTTTTTCTTCTAAATATGCCAACGTATGCACTGTATAATTCGGCTGCGACAAATTAAATTCAATAGCACTCGGCATTAGTTTTGGATACTCTTTTGTAGCACGATAAACCATTTCTAAACGTTGATGATTGTCCAACAAGCTTTGCTTTTTTTTATGAGGACTTTGTGGCGTGACCACCAACCAAACTTGATCCAAATCAGAATGTTCTGCGACATGATTGGCAATGACAAGATGCCCAACATGGATGGGGTTGTAAGTTCCAAAAAAGAGTCCAATGCGCATTGATCCTTATTTAGTATAGTTAGCCACTTTATCGTAAGCTTCTTGTTGAGCCATTTCCAAAACATCGTTTTCAATGATGCAGTCAAATAAAGGCGCAGTAGCAAGTTCTGCAGAAGCTTTAGCAACCCGCATATTGATTTTATCTTGCGTTTCTGTTTGCCTTTTTTTGAGACGAATTTTTAGTTCATCGATGCTTGGAGGTTTTACAAAAATTGCCAAGGTTTGTTCTGGAAATTTACGTTTAATTCGCAAGCCACCAGAAACATCTATATCAAAAATAACATGTTTTCCAAGAGCCCAAATACGTTCTACTTCAGACTTGAGTGTACCATAAAAATTATCTCTATAGACTTCTTCCCATTCCAGAAAATCATCAGACTTTATATGTTGCTTAAAAGCATCACTCGACAAAAAATAGTAATCTTTTGCGTCAACTTCAGTGCCTCTTTTTTCACGAGATGTTGCCGACACAGAAAATTCTAAATTCAACTCTTTTTGCGCCAACAAATGTCTTACAATTGTTGTTTTTCCTGATCCCGACGGTGCCGAGAATACAATCAGTTTTCCTTGTGTCATCTTAGAGGACATTGAGTAATTGTTCTTTAATTTTTTCTAATTCATCTTTCATTTGAACCACTAATTTTTGCATCGGCGCAAAATTAGCTTTGGATCCAATGGTGTTGATCTCTCGCCCAATCTCTTGAGAAATAAACCCTAATTTTTTACCATTAGAATCCTTGGAGTCTAAGGTTTTTATAAAGTATTCTAAATGATTTTGAAGTCGTACTTTTTCTTCTGTAATATCAAATTTTTCGATATAATATACCAACTCTTGCTCAAAACGATTTTCGTCATACTTTTCTTTTAGCTCTGCAACTCCTTTATGTAAACGTTCTCGTACATTTGTGATGCGTTCAGGATCTATTGCTAAGACTTGATTTAGCAAGTCTGAAATAATGGTAATTCGTTTTGTGAAATCAGCCTCCAACACTCTTCCTTCTTCTAATCTGTAAAGTAAAATGTTTTCTAAAGCTTTATGAATTTCATTTTGAATGTCCGCCCATTCCGTTTCGTCAATGTCATCCCGTTCGGTACTAATCGCATCGGGCATTTTGATGGCCATTTGAAGGCGCTGCATTTCATCGCCTGTTGCCAATTCTTCCAATTGTGCCATGTATTTTTTTACGACCGTAGGATTGACATTCGTAAAAGTTTCTGCTCCTGTATTTTCAAAAAACAGCGAAAAATCGACCTTACCTCTATTTAACTTAGAAGCAATAAGCTTTCGAAGGGTCAACTCTTTAGACCGATACATTGAAGGCATGCGCATGTTGAGGTCTAAGGTTTTACTATTCAATGATTTTATTTCGATTGAAATGGTTTTGCTTGGCAATTGTAGTACGGACTTACCATAGCCCGTCATGGAATGTATCATCGTTTGCTATTAAAAACTTTTTTCAAAGATACTGAAAACCAATAAGTATACCCAAGTTGAATTTCAACTCTTCCACAGAGTGCAAATGCGTGTGTTTAATTTTTTTTGTACATTGTTACCAACTTAACTTAAACCCTAACTTATTATGGAAAACTTTTCAATGAATTGGTTGGCAATACTTGTGTCGGCCTTGATCCCTTTAATTATTGGAGCCATCTGGTACCATCCCAAGGTATTTGGAACCGCATGGATGCATGCGACAGGAATTACGGAAGACAAAATTAAAAGTATGTCGCCAGCAAAGGCTTACATTGCCGCCATACTGCTATCGGTAGTTCTGTCATTTTACTTGTATCTTAATGTTATGATAGGAGGTCCAGACGAGATGCGTCATGGCCAAGAACTATTTATGACGTTTAAACATGGAGCTGTACACGGCGCTTTTTTGGGTCTTTTTGTAGCACTTCCAGTTCTTGCGACCAATGCAATTTTTGAAATGAAATCTGGTAAATATATTTTTATAAACGTATTTTATTGGATAGTGTCATTAGCACTTATGGGCGGTGTGCTAAATGGTTGGCCAGTATAAGTCTGTAACAAATAAAAAAAAGGCTACGGCCTTTTTTTTATTTAAAAGGGGAATGTTGCCTAAATTCTTTAACTTTAATACGTTTGAAAAACGGCTTAACCAATGAATTTAAGAACGGGTTTTTATGCTTTATATAACAACTCAGTTCTAAAGGATTGGCACCAATAGTGGTTTTTATTTCAGAAGCTGTTCGACCTAAATTGATAGAGGAAACTTGTTTTTCTATTCCAAGTCTTACGTAATCATTCAAAATACGAGGATAGATGGCGTGGGATTTATTTAATTCATAATCTAAGCCAATAAAATGGGCGTCCAATGCATTTTTATTGACAAGGGCTGTCAAAAACCCAACGAGCTTGTTTTCTAGGAAATAAGCTTTCACGATGAAATTGTCTTTAAATGTTGCCCGTAAACGGATGTACGTATTTAGGTTTAAAACTTGTGCATTAAAACTGGCATTGGCAATAGTGTTTTGGTACAAGGCTTGCAGTTCATCTTTGTAAGTTTCAAAATCATGCTCCGTAAACAAGCGTGTACTTAAGGTACTACTAGTAGAGTCGGCCTTATTCGCCTTAACGCGATATTTCGATTTTAGTATATTTTTATAATCTTCAAACGATTTCCATTCTGGCTGTAGTTGAATGATCATATTGGGCTCTACCTTGATTTCACTGTACCCAAAATTTAAAAATTGGCGCGTGTTCTTGAGTGATTCTCCTTTAAAATCTTTTATAAAAATAGCATGAAGCGGTTTTGTGTTTGCTGCAACTGCATCTAAAGCAGTGCCGATTTGAATCATAATTTCGTTTTTTGAAATGCCACCCGAGCTGCTAATCCCATGTTCGCCGCTAAGAAATATATTTCCACAAAACATTATTTTTATATGGTCATTCCAAAAAAAAAGACTTAAAAATTTTCTAACAAATGAGGCAACTTTTATATTTTTTAAAGTGCCTTCAACACTTAGATTTATGACTTGAACCAAGGCAAGTGCTATCGTATTTTTTTTGGCATCCGATATGGTAATATATTTGAATTCAATTTGAGGATTTGAAAGTTCAAAAGCCTTTAAGAATGGTTTTGAAAAATAGACGCTTTTATCAGGATTCACTTCTTCAAAAATAGCAGAGTCGATAAGTTCGATGGAAGGGTATAAGGTGGTGATATAAGAATTCATTTTGTTACTTGAAGGTTCGGGTTTTTAGAAACCAAATATACACCTAAAAATATTAAAGCAGCCGCCAGAACTTTCACAGTGTTCAGGCTATCACTCCCCATCAAAATGGCAAAAATACCTGCAAAAACAGGTTGTATATATACAAATGTACTAACGGTTGTGGCACTCAACTTTCGTAAGGCGAGCGGGTTTAGTAAATAGGTAGCAAAGGTGGCGCAAACCACTACGAACAAAATTGAAAACCAAATGTAAGGTGTGAAACTACTCCAGTTGACAGCGACAAGTTCGTTGTATCCAAAAGGAAGTACAAAAAAGGTTCCAAATAAAAACAACCATTTAATGAAGGTGTACGGATGGTATTTGTTGGTTAATTTTTTTATTAAGATAAGGTAATAACTATAGGAGGCTGCATTGACAAGAACTAAAAAATTACCCAATAAGACATTGTCTCCAGAGCTGGCCGAACGGTTATATACACTTAAAATTAAAGCTCCTGAAAGCCCCGCTAAAATCCCCAAAATCTTAATTTTTGTAATTTTTTCCCCTAAAATAATGACAGATAATACCAACACAATAATTGGGGTAGTAACCATGATTACAGATCCATTAATAGGAGTAGTGAATTGTAGTCCTTTGAAAAACGCGAGCATATTGAGTGCAACACCAAAAAAGGCAGCAATCACAAATTTAATATAATCTTTTCGGTCTATTTTTTCCTTAGGTGCCCAAATGCTAAATATCCAAAATAGAATGGCTGCAAAGCTTACTCTAAATAAAATAAAGCCGTAGGGTTGGATATACCCGCCGTCTATAACATCGTTAGCAAAGGTAAAAGTGACGCCATAAAAAAGCTGTACCAGTACAAGCGCAAAGAGCGCGAACTTGTTATTTTTCATCCAACAGTACCGTTTTTGCGGAGTTAATTACTTTGAGACTGTTTCCTATAAATATCGTATTATTTATAACAATAACAGGTCTTTTAAGGAATGTGTAATATTTTAAAATATAATTTTTATAATCATTTTCGTTTAGTGTTTTTTCTTTTAACCCCAACTCTTTGTAAAGCTTAGCATGCTTACTAAAAAGCACTTCGTAACTGCCAGATAAGATTTTTAATTGTTCTAGTTCTTCGGAATCAATAGGGGTTTTCTTGATATCTTGTATCTCAAAATCTGTACTGAGGTTCAAGAAATTTAGAATTCGTTTGCAGGTATTACAGGTACTCAAAAAATAGAATTTTTTCATGGGATTCTTTTCTTATTTTTACAAAGAAAATCATTTCTTTAATAAGAATTAAATAATCTTTTAATATTATGAACTGGAACCACCTCGTTACCTTACAAAACAGGACACTTCTATTGAAATTTCTTGAAAAATTTTCTTTACAACAACTCAATACGGTTCCTAAAGGATATCGAAACTCTATCTTTTGGAACGTTGCCCACACTATTGTGACCCAGCAGTTGCTTGTTTATGGACTGTCAAATCAACCCATTTTAGTTGATTCGGAGTTCGTAAAAACTTATAGGAAAGATTCTAAAACTGTACACGAAGCTACAGAGACAGAGCTGGCACTTGTCAAAACCCTTTTGTTTTCAACAATTGAGCAAACCAAAATAGACTATGACAATGGGGTGTTTAAAAATTATACTCCCTACACAACTTCTTTAAACGTGACCCTGAGCACTATTGACGAAGCAATTAGTTTTAATACACTTCACGAAGGCATTCATCTTGGATATATTTTAGCAATGAAAAACAGTTTATAAATCTAACTTTATTTAATTATGATGCTACTGATTAGTAAAACTTCTTGAAAGTAATGGTTTTTTGATTGCTAAGTGTTTAATGGATGATTTAAAACGGGTGAAAAACTCACGTTTTATGCAATGAATTAAATATTTCATTAAATAATTCCTATTAAAATGTCATATTACGAATTTATTTATTAATTATTGCCTTCAAATTATCATATACAAAAAAATAGAGCATTATTTTTAAAGATATTATATATTTGTACCGTACAGTATTTAAAATTTAATACCCCTAACATTTTGATATGGAAGATAAAATTAAAGGCTTTTTAGACTTAGTAAAAGAAAGAAATGGCCACGAAGCTGAATTTATTCAAGCGGTAGAAGAGGTTGCCGAAACAGTGATTCCTTATATTGTTAAACACGATATTTATCACGGAAAAAACATTTTATTAAGGATGGTTGAGCCTGAACGCGCCGTTACTTTTAGAGTTAATTGGGTAGATGATAAAGGCGAAATTCAAGTGAATAGAGGGTATCGAGTTCAAATGAATTCTGCAATTGGTCCTTACAAAGGAGGACTTCGATTCCATCCGACGGTTACCATGAGTGTTTTAAAGTTTTTAGCTTTTGAACAAGTCTTTAAAAACAGCTTAACAACCCTTCCAATGGGTGGTGGAAAAGGCGGAAGTGATTTTGATCCGAAAGGAAAGAGTGATAATGAAATTATGCGATTTTGCCATGCTTTTATGAGTGAATTGTTTCGTCATATTGGCTCTAATACGGATATCCCAGCAGGTGATATAGGTGTAGGGGGTCGTGAAATAGGATTCCTTTTTGGGATGTATAAAAAACTTAGAAATGAATTTACGGGAGTGCTAACCGGCAAAGGAATGACATGGGGTGGTTCACTGATCCGTCCAGAAGCTACTGGATATGGAAACGTCTATTTCGCTGATAAAATGTTGCAAACCAAAAGCGATAGTTTTAAAGGAAAAACCGTTGTAATATCTGGTTCTGGAAATGTGGCGCAATACGCTGCCGAAAAAACAATTCATTTAGGAGGAAAAGTAATTACGTTATCAGATTCTTCAGGATATATCCTAGATCATGAAGGGATTGATCATGACAAACTTGGATTTGTAATGACGCTTAAAAATATCAAACGAGGGCGAATAAGTGAATATGTTAAAACGTATCCCAATGCTAAATATGTGGCTAACAAAACCCCTTGGGAAGTTAAATGTGATATTGCATTGCCATGTGCAACTCAAAATGAATTAAACGAAAATGATGCAGAGGTATTATTGAAAAATGGTTGCATTTGCGTGAGCGAAGGGGCTAATATGCCTTCGACTAAAGAAGCAATTGCGAAATTTCATGAAGCAAAAATTTTATTTGCACCAGGAAAAGCTTCTAATGCAGGAGGTGTTGCTACCTCCGGATTGGAAATGACACAAAATTCTTTACGCTACAATTGGTCAAGAGCTGAAGTGGATGAAAAGCTAAAAGATATCATGTCCAATATTCATGATGCATGTATAGAATACGGAAAAGATGAACAAACAGGATATATTGATTATGTTAAAGGGGCCAACATTGCAGGCTTTGTAAAAGTAGCTGATGCAATGCTCGCACAAGGCGTGGTGTAATAACTACCAAACCTACTTTAAAAAAGCTTTCATTAATTTGAAAGCTTTTTTTGTTTATGTACAATAATGAGTTCATTTCTCGTTTGTAATAAATATATTTGTATTAAAGATTGCATACAAATCAATTAATTTCTATGCATAGTAATCAGGGAAGTTTTCATACATAAAACACGTCAGAGTTGAATAGGGTTAATATTAATAATTTTGATTTCTTAAGAGTTGTTTTTGCTTTTACAGTAGCATTTGCACATCTAATTGAATTGAGTGATCTTGAAATTCTTAAACCTTTTAAGATATATTTTAATACACGTTTAGCAATAGATGGGTTTTTTATTGTAAGCGGATTTTTGATTGCAAAAAGTTTTGAAAACAGCACTAATATAAAAGAGTATATTATTAGAAGAGCGAAACGAATTATCCCCGCCTACTTTGTTGTCATTCTAGCTTCAGCTGTTCTTTTTAGTTTTATTTCAACAAGTTCATTATACGATTATTTTTCTAATATTCAATTTTGGAAATATCTTACAGCCAACTTATCATTTCAAAATTATTTAGAACCCTGCCTGCCAGGAGTATTCGAAACAAATATGTTTTGTGCTGTTAATGGCGCCTTATGGACTATTAAGTTGGAAGAAGCTTTTTATCTTTTAGTCCCTGTGTTTTATTGGTTAGTCAGGGTTAAAAAATTAAATTTTTATGTACTAGTCTTTACTGTATATCTTTTATCCGTTTCCTATTATATGTATTTTCTTTCTATAGATAATTATAGAATTGCAAAACAACTTCCAGGAGCTTTAGCCTTTTTTGCAACTGGAATTGTGTTTTATAAAAACTTTTCAACATTACATAAATGGAAAGATTATACAATTATCCCTTGCTTAATTTTATTTGTTTTAGAACACTATGTTTTAAAAACACAATTACTTAAACCAATTACATTTGGATTCATGGTGTTTTATGTTGCCTATAGTTTTAGGTTTTTAAATAATTTCGGTAAGTATGGAGATTTTACCTACGGGATTTATATTTACCATTTTCCCTTAATCCAATTATTTGTCTACTTAGGCTTATTTAATAAATTTCCTCCTTTTATTATTTGTGCACTCGTCTTGATGCTTACATTACTATTGGCTATCTTGTCGTGGTATTTTATTGAAACCCCCTATTTGTCAAAAAGCAGAAGACTCCGGCAAAAGAAACTATTGTCAAGATAAGATTTATACAAAAAATACGTTTCTATTTATAGACATATATACCATGAAGAATAAAGGTTTTAAGCAATTAGTATTTGATATAAATGTATTTGAAAACTTTAAAACGATGTATGCTTAAGAGACTGGCAGTTATTATATTTTTTTCATTACCAATCCTAAATTTCTCTCAAGATTTTAATCAACTTTGGGAAGGTCATTTTTCGTATTTAAATATAGTAGAAATTGTGGACGCTAACAGCAAAATCTATGTAGCTGCAGAAAACGCTGTGTTTTCGTATGAACCAAGCACCAATCAGCTTGAAACCATTACAACTCTTAGTGGCCTTTCAGGGGAGCTCATTACTACCATACATTATAGTCTCGATTATCAATTACTATTAATAGGATATCAAAACGGGTTGATAGAAATCTTTAAAGAATCGGAGAACGATGTTCTAAAAGTTATAGATATTGTAAACAAAACGACCATTCCGCCAAACAATAAAAACATCAACCATTTTAATGAATTTAATGGGCTTATTTATATTGCTACTGATTATGGAATCTCAATTTATGATTTAGAAAACTTAGAATTTGGAGACACATATTATATAGGGTTCAATGGTAGTCAAGTACCCGTCAACCAAACGGTGATTAAAAACAATGAAATTTATGCTAATTGTAGAGAAAATGGCGGTATTAAATCTGCGCCCCTCAACAACCCGAATTTAATAGATTATCAGCAGTGGACGACCCTGCTGACTGGGAACTTCGCAAACTTAATTGCAAACGACACGAATTTAATTGTCACGTCTTCTAATGCAGTAACTTCAAAAATAAATGCAGATAATTCGTTAACTCAGTTGTTTGTGAGCGCAACTTTACCGAAGAATTTACACTTTTCTAATGAGTATCTTATAGAAACACTTTCCGCAAAAGTTAATTTTTATGATGCAAATTTTAGCTTAACACACTCTATCGCGCCCACAATCGAGTTCCCAGCATCTTATTCTTGTACAATTGTACTTGGAAGTCATATTTTTATTGGAACCAGCGGTAACCCATCTACTGGACGTTCAGGTTTTGGAGTTTTAAAAACGACCTTAACAAACAGCGATGTGTTTGAAGAAATACATCCGGATGGCCCCTTGTTAAACACTCCCTTTTCTCTAGAATTAAGAAATAATGAACTCTGGATCGCCTTTGGAGGCTATGGATTATTTTTTGATTGGAATGGTGGGCAAAGATTATCAGGAGTAAGTCGGTACCGCCAAAATGAATGGCTCAATATCCCTTATGATTCTATAAGCTCAGAAGTGGTATCTCCTGACTTTTTATCTCATATAGCCATCAATCCTTTTGACACTGAGCAGGTTTTTCTAAGTTCATATTATTCGGGATTAATAGAAATTAATAACGCAGAGATTGTCAATATTTATAACGAAAACAATAGTAGTCTTGAAACATTCATACCACAACGCTATTTGACATCCGCAAGTAAATTTGATGATAACGGAGCTTTGTGGGTTGCTAATGGAAGGGTGCAAAAGCCTTTAAATAAATTTGAAAACAATCAATGGACTTCCTATGATTTCACCCCTATAATTCCAGAAGCTATTGGAGATGAACTTGGATTTAGTGATATTGTTATTGGCTCAGATGGCACCAAATGGATTGGAGGCTATAGATCTGGCTTGATTGGTTTTAATGAAGATGGTATGTTGCTAAAAAACATAAACGATAAAGATGTTGCCAACCTTCCTTCAACCTCAGTAAAATCCTTAGCATTAGACAAAAACAATGTACTTTGGATTGGTACCTACAATGGACTTAGAGTGCTGTACAATACGTCTAATTTTTTTAACGATGAAACTGTAAGAACCGAAGCTATTATCATCCTTGAAGAGGGTCTTCCTCAAGAGCTACTAGCACAACAGTTTATCTCAGATATTATTGTTGATGGATCTAACAATAAATGGATTTCTACCGCAGATGCTGGCGTATTTTACGTGTCTTCGGATGGACAAAAAACCATTCATCATTTTACCAAAGACAACTCTCCACTTCCTTCAAATGCGGTCAGTAACATGGCGTTAGATTCTGAAAATGGAATTGTCTATTTTGGAACCACCCGGGGCTTGGTTGCTTTTAAAACAGGAGGCTCAAGCACTACGGAATCTCTAGAAGATATTTATGTATACCCCAATCCTGTGCGACCTGGATTCAACATGGCGGAGGATAAAATAAAAATCAAAAATATAAGTGAGAATGTCAATATTAAAATAACAGATATTGAAGGCAATTTGGTTGCCGAAGCTCAATCCAATATTAATTTAAGGTACAAAAATTACAATCTAGAAATTGATGGTGGAACCGCTTATTGGAATGGTAAAAATTTAGCAAATAATAC
>Ga0102813_1000810_pt1 | contig 14010 bp, 13 predicted proteins | sample ColrivemetaGS725_FD_84512 | JGI IMG/M metagenome (GOLD analysis project Ga0102813, IMG submission 84512) | Estuarine microbial communities from the Columbia River estuary - Flood tide ETM metaG S.725 | ecosystem: Environmental > Aquatic > Marine > Intertidal zone > Estuary | place: USA: Columbia...
AGTAAAACATTCAAAACAAATCAATTATGTTCTAAGTTTGACCTCAGTATTAATTAAATTATTTTAAATTATGGACAATGTATTTAAGTATTTCAATGGCTTTTTTAAAGGCTTAACAGGTTTAATCATGACAGTTTTAGGCCTAGGTATTGCAGTAGAAATCCTTTTTGGAGGAGGCTCAATGTTTGGCATGACTGTTATTGACAATGTGATGGCGGTAATTAACGGACTTGGCGGTGCAGGATTTGCAGGTTTAGTTGGATTATGTGTTTTATTTTCACTTTTAACAGCTAAGTAAGAATAATTAGATGTATAATAAAATAGCCCTACATAACCGTAGGGCTATTTTACTTTAAAAGACTTATATTTGACCACATCAAAACAATAAGATGAAAAAATTATTTACTAAAATAAATCAAAACATAGTCGACTTTACTGCTACCGCACTTACCTTTTTATGTTTAGGAGTTGTTATTCAACTACTTTTAGGAGAAAAGATATTAGGATGGGATCCTGTTGGAAACATCCAACAGGCAGGCCCTTCTTTTATTGGGGTTATTGCACTTGTTGTACTGTACTTGCTATTTATTGAAAAGAAAGCTGAGTAGTTTAATGAGCTTCAAGCCAATTTATTCCTTCACCAATATCAACTGTTAAAGGAACTTCTAAAGTTATGGCTTGCTCCATCTTCTCTTTTACTAAGACTTTTAAGTCATCTGCTTCATCTATATGCATATCAAAAACCAATTCATCATGCACTTGCAATAACATTTTTGATTGCATTCCTCTCTTCTCTATTTCAGCTTGCACATCAATCATTGCTTTTTTTACAATATCAGCAGCCGAACCTTGTATAGGCGCATTAATTGCATTGCGTTCTGCTCCTGCACGCATCACAGCATTTCTAGAATTAATTTCTCTTAAGTACCTTCTTCTTCCCATTACAGTTTCCACATATTCTTTTTCCCTTGCTTGCGCAATTGACCAATCCATGTACTTCTTTACCTTAGGGAACTCTTCAAAATAATTGTCAATTATCTCTTTAGCTTCTGTTCTGGAAACACCTATATTTTGTGATAATCCAAAAGCCGAAATTCCATAAATAATCCCAAAATTTACAGACTTGGCATTTGAACGCATAGTCCTATCGACTTCTTCAACAGGTATTTTATACACCTTAGCTGCCGTAGCGGAATGGATATCTACTCCATTATTAAAAGCGGTAAGCATCCCCTGATCCTTACTTAAAGAAGCCATAATTCTCAATTCAATCTGAGAATAATCAGCTGCCATTAAAATATAATTTTCATCTCTAGCAATAAAAGCTTCACGAACTTTCATTCCTCTCTTAGTTCGTATTGGAATATTCTGCAAGTTAGGATTTACGGACGATAAACGACCTGTTGCTGCAACTGACTGGTTAAAAGTAGTATGTATTCTATTCGTATCCTTATTAACTAATAAAGGCAAAGCATCAACATAGGTGGATACCAATTTCTTAATCGCTCTAAAAGTTAAAATTGCATCAATAATAGGGTGCTCATCCTTCAATTTAAGCAAAGTTTCTTCAGAAGTAGAATACTGCCCGGATTTTGTTTTTTTAGGTTTTTTAGTCAACACCATTTTTTCAAACAAAATCTCTCCCAGTTGTTTTGGTGAGGCAATATTAAATTCCTGGCCTGCTAACTCATATATTGAAGAAGTCAGTGTTATTAGTTCTTCAGTAAGTTCCTTACTATACTTCACTAACATATCAACATCCAGAGCAATTCCTTCATTCTCTATTTTTGCAAGCACAACACTCAAGGGCATTTCTATAGTTTCAAATAAATTTAACACCCCAACCTCTTGCATTTCTTGTCTTAAAATATCCGATAACTGAAAAATAATACTAGCTCTTTCTGATGCAAAATCAACAATATTGACTGGTTCTAAAGCTGAAAACAATAATTTATTTTTTCCTTTACCTATTAAATCCACCTCATCAAGCATCCTTTTTTCTAAATAATTTTCAGCAACCAAATCAAGACTGTGCCTCATATCTGGATGAAGCAAATAATGCGCCACTTCCACATCAAATAAATTGCCCGCGATTACTACACCTTGACTGTAAAGTACTTTTATTGCAAACTTTAAATCAAACCCTACCTTTTCAATATTTTTATTTTCAAAAACAACTTTGATAATCATCAAGTTTTTTGAAGAGAAGGGAATGTAAAAACCTTCTCTTTCATTACAAACAAAACTAATTCCAACTATCTTATTTGTTAAAGCATCCTTAGTATCGGTAATCATTTGAAATGCAAATCTCCCTGACTCAGTAATAGTATTTACTAAACTAATTAACTTAGTCTCCACAGTAACTAACTCATAATTACTTATTACACTTTCTTTTGGAACAATATCTTTCTGTTGAGTAAACAAATCGAACTGACTACTAGCATTTATCTCTATTTCTGCTTTAGGAGTAGGCTTTACATCTGCCTGATTTTGAGGTGAAGAAGTCCCTAATATTCTTTGTAACAAATTTCTGAATTCTAATTCTTCAAATAAATTTGTAATTTTTTGTTCATCTTTAGGAACCAAAAGCATATCCTCAGAATCAAAATGAATAGGGACATCCGTAATAATGGTAACCAACTTTTTACAAAGCAGTCCTATTTCTTCTGATGCCTCAACATTCTCTTTCATTTTTCCTTTTAGCTCATGTGAATTTGCAAAAAGTCCCTCCATTGAATCGTATTGTTTAATAAATTTCTGAGCCGACTTTTTTCCTATTCCAGGAATTCCAGGTATATTATCAGCTGAATCTCCCATCATCCCTAAGTAATCAATCACCTGATCGACCCTTTGAATATCAAACCTTTCCAATACTTCAGGAATTCCCCAAATTGTGGTGGGCTGCCATTTAGTACCTGGTCGATACATAAATATATTGTCTGAAACCAACTGAGCAAAATCCTTATCGGAAGTCATCATATAGGTTTGAAAGCCTTCTTGCTCAGCTTTTTTTGCCAATGTGCCAATTACATCATCAGCCTCAAAACCATCTACAAATAACTTAGGAATGTTGTATGCCTCAAGTAATGTATCAATATAGGGGAGTGCATCACGCAAGCCATCAGGCATTGCCTCTCTATGGGCCTTATATTCGGGGAATTCAATATGTCGTTCTGTTGGTTTTTTGGTATCAAAAACAACCGCAATATGCGTAGGCTTCTCCTTTCTAATAACTTCATTTAGGGTATTCACAAAACCAAAAATAGCAGAGGTATCAAGCCCTTTAGAATTTATTCTTGGATTTTTAGCAAATGCAAAATAAGCCCTATATATTAAGGCAAATGCATCTAAAAGGAAGAGTTTTTTTTCAGGTTTCATATTCTCAAAAATACAATTTTATAGTTGAATCAATTTGTAATTTATTACTTTTATTGCGTTAATTTTAAGCTTATGAATACAACAGAAAAAAAGAAAATTCTATCCACATTATTTATCCCCTTCCTGTTTTTACTTCTGATGTGGTTAGTAAAAGTTATTGAAGTGAATTTCCAAATTAGCTTAGTTCGTTATGGTGTTTTTCCTCAAACAATTGATGGATTAAAAGGTATATTATTTTCTCCTTTTATCCACAAGGACTTTACCCACTTGATAAACAATAGTTATCCAATTCTTATTCTTGGTGGAATGTTGTTTGCTATTTATCGTAAAATTGCAACACAACTTTTTGTTTGGCTTTATTTTATTTCAGGCTTCTGGCTTTGGATTATTGGCCGCCCATCATTTCACATTGGGGCTAGTGGATTTATTTATGCCTTAGCATCTTTTCTATTAGTAAGCGGAATTATTCGTAAAAACCCAAGATTAACAGCTGTTTCTATGTTGGTTATTTTCCTTTATGGTTCTATGATTTGGGGATTGCTACCAACAAAAGAACCTATTTCTTGGGAAGGACATTTATCTGGTTTTATAGCTGGTATTTTAGTAGCTATCTTCTACAGAAATGAAGGGCCAAAGCCTAAAAAATATCAGTGGGAAATTGATGAAGAAATAGAAGAGGAATTATTAAAAAATAATACCCAACACTTTCACTATACAATAAAGACTGAAGATAAGCCTAATTAAACTTTAGGCTTAATAACACCCCAACTTGACGCAAACCATGTTCTTTCATGAAAATAGTAAAATATCAATTTCGCAACTCTATCAAGAACAACCAACCAACCCACTGAGCTTTTATCAATAGGCTCAAAACCAAAATAAGGCGGTAAGGATGATAAAATAAAAAATGTTGTTGTCATGGCTAACAAATTCCAAGTGATCGCTTTAAAGAAATGTCTTCTTTTACTAATTATAACTTTATTCATTTTTTTACTTTTTGGATTACAAATATACTATAATATCTGCTTAAAAATACATGCTTGTATTTGAGCGAAAAGATGTATTTTCGCTCTTTATGAAGAAAATTAGAAATTTTTGCATTATTGCACATATTGACCATGGTAAATCAACTTTGGCCGATCGACTTTTAGAGTTTACTGGAGCTGTTACCGAAAGGGAGGCAGAAGCACAATTATTGGACAGTATGGACCTTGAAAAAGAAAGAGGAATTACAATTAAAAGTCATGCAATACAGATGGAATACACTTTTAAAGGTGAAGATTATATTCTGAATTTAATTGACACTCCTGGACATGTTGACTTTTCATATGAAGTTTCTCGTTCTATTGCTGCATGTGAAGGCGCCTTATTAATTGTTGATGCCGCTCAAGGAATTCAAGCACAAACTATTTCCAATCTTTACTTGGCTTTAGAACATGATCTGGAGATTATTCCTGTATTAAACAAAATTGATTTACCTTCAGCTGACCCAGAAGTGGTGAAAGATCAAATTATTGATTTGATTGGTTGTGAGGATAAAGATATTATTCCTGCGAGCGCTAAAACTGGGGTTGGTATTGAGGGAATATTAGCTGCCATTGTAGAGAGAGTACCTCAACCCAAAGGAGATACAAATGCTCCTTTGCAGGCTATGATTTTTGATTCTGTTTACAATACTTTTAGGGGTATTGAGGCTTATTTTAAAATCATTAATGGTGAAATAAAAAAAGGGCAAAAAGTAAAATTTATGGCAACCGACATGGAATATCACGCGGATGAAATTGGTGCTTTAAGACTTAAACAATTCCCAAAAAAATCAATGCAAGCGGGTGAAGTTGGATATATTATCTCTGGAATAAAAAATGCGAAAGAAGTAAAAGTAGGAGATACAATTACAACTGCTGAAAATCCTGCAAATGAGGCTGTAAAAGGATTTGAAGAAGTAAAGCCTATGGTATTTGCAGGAATTTACCCTGTAGATACTGAGGACTTTGAGGAATTAAGAAATTCAATGGATAAATTACAATTGAATGATGCCTCTTTAACTTATGCCCCTGAATCATCAGTTGCACTAGGATTTGGTTTTAGATGTGGGTTCCTGGGAATGCTCCATATGGAAATTGTTCAAGAAAGATTAGAGCGTGAATTTAATATGACAGTAATTACTACCGTTCCTAATGTATCCTATTTCGCATACACAAGGGCAGGTAAGGAGCTAGAAATTCATAATCCTTCTGACTACCCTGATCCAAGTATCTTGGAGAGTGTTGAAGAACCTTTTATCCGAGCACAAATTATTACAAAAGCTGATTTTATTGGTCCCGTAATGACCCTCTGTATTACAAAAAGAGGAGAATTAACCAACCAAGTTTATTTAACAACCGATAGAGTTGAACTTACTTTTGAAATACCGTTGGGAGAAATTGTATTTGACTTTTACGATAGGTTAAAATCAGTATCTAAAGGATATGCTTCATTTGATTATTACCCTATTGAATACCGTGATTCCGTATTGGCAAAACTTGATATCCTATTAAATGGCGATCCTGTTGATGCACTTTCAGCACTAGTACATAAAGACAATTCTTATGCTTTAGGTAAAAAATTATGTGCTAAACTAAAAGAACTAATCCCACGACAACAATTTGATATCGCAATTCAGTCAGCAATTGGATCTAAAATTATAGCTAGAGAAACAGTAAAAGCACTAAGGAAAGATGTAACCGCAAAATGTTATGGTGGGGATATTTCAAGAAAAAGAAAACTGTTAGAAAAGCAGAAAAAAGGAAAGAAAAGAATGCGACAAGTAGGAAATGTTGAAATTCCGCAAAATGCTTTTATGGCTGTATTAAAACTAGATGATTAAACGATAAATTATGGGAAGAGCATTTGAGTTCAGAAAAGCTAGAAAAATGAAAAGATGGTCAAAAATGGCCAAAACTTTCACTAGAATAGGTAAGGATATTGTTATGGCCGTGAAAGATGGAGGGCCTGATCCTGACACAAATTCTAGACTAAGACAAATAATGCAAAATGCTAAGGCGGCTAATATGCCAAAGGACAATGTGTTGCGTGCAATCAAAAAAGCTAGTAGTAAGGATACAGCTAATTATGAGGAAATGTCACTAGAAGGATATGCTGTACATGGTGTTGCTGTTTTTGTTGATTGCGCTAGCAATAATAATAATCGTACAGTAGCTGATGTTCGTTCTTGCTTTAGCAAGTGTGATGGGGCTATGGGTACAAATGGTTCATTAGAGTTTATCTTTGACAGAAAAGGTGTTTTTACTCTTAATCCTGAAAATATAAATATAGATGTGGAGGAGTTAGAGATGGAACTTATAGATGGTGGTTTAGAAGAATTAGAAGTTGATGAGGAAGCAATAACTATTTATTGTGATTATACTGACTTTAACAATATGCAAATGAAATTAGAGGAAATTGGTACTGAAATCATGAACTCTGAACTACAAAGAATTCCAAATAATTTTAAGACTATAAGTGCAGAGCAATCAGAAAAAGTATTAAAGTTATTAGATTTTTTAGAAGAAAATGATGATGTCCAACAAGTATTTCATAACATGGAATTGACTGAGGAAATCCTAATAGCTATGGATAGCGAATAAAATTATAGAATGAACGTATTAATACTAGGGAGCGGAGGAAGAGAGCATGCATTTGCATGGAAAATTTCAAAAAGCAGTTCATGTAATAAATTATTTATTGCTCCAGGAAATGCAGGAACAGCTGAAGTGGGGACGAATATTAATATTGATGTAAATGATTTTGAAAGCATAAAAGAATTCTCACTTACTGAAAATATTGAGCTAATTTTAGTAGGGCCTGAAGATCCATTAGTAAATGGCATCTATAATTTCTTTAAAGGAGATGAACATTTAAAAAATATTTCTTTAATAGGGCCTTCAAAAGAAGGAGCGCAATTAGAAGGAAGTAAGCGATTTGCAAAAGAATTTATGTTTAGACATAATATCCCTACGGCAAAATATGAAGCTTTTACTAAAAATAATATAGAAGAAGGGTATACTTTTTTAGAAAATATTGAGGCGCCTTATGTGTTAAAAGCTGATGGTTTGGCTGCAGGGAAAGGAGTGCTAATCCTTAATGATTTGCAAGAAGCAAAAGACGAGTTAAAAGCTATGGTGGCAGATTTAAAATTTGGAACTGCATCATCAACAGTAGTTATTGAGGAATTCTTAGAAGGAATTGAACTTTCAGTATTTGTTTTAACAGATGGTGATTCCTATAAAATTCTCCCTTCAGCAAAAGATTATAAGCGTATTGGGGAAGGAAATACTGGATTAAATACTGGAGGTATGGGCGCTATTTCACCCGTACCATTTGCTGATAGATTCTACATTGAAAAAATAGAAAGAGAGATTATTAAGCCAACTGTAGAAGGGTTAAGAAAAGATAATATTGAATACAAGGGATTCATCTTTATTGGGCTCATAAATCTAAAGGGAGAGCCTAAAGTAATTGAATATAACGTGCGAATGGGAGACCCTGAAACGGAAGTTGTTATTCCTAGAATAAAATCCGACTTACTGAACCTTTTAAAGGGAATTGGAGATGGTACTTTTAGTGAAAAAGATTTAGAAATAACGGAAGAAGTGGCGACAACAGTAATGTTGGTTTCAAGCGGTTATCCTGAAGCTTATAAAAAAGGTAAAGAAATTACAGGAATTGAAAAGGTAAGCGAAAGTATTGTATTCCATGCAGGAACAAAAAAAGAAAGAGAAGTGGTGAAAACTAATGGAGGGAGAGTTATTGCTCTAACTTCATTCGGAGAAAATATGAACGATGCACTTAAAAAATCATTTGATAGCGCGGAAAAAATCGCTTTTGAAGGCAAATACTTTCGTAGAGATATTGGCTTTGATTTATGATGAAGTGTGCTCCTCTCCATCTTTTCTATGCTTTAGCATTTTAGCAGTCCAGATCACTAAAAAAGCAAAGATGATAACAATATATAAATAGTTTATTGTGTTGCCTACCACTTCAACACCATTAAAAATCAGACCAAAAAAATCTCCGATTGCATAAAATATTTTATTCATAATTTTTGTTTTAATTTACTGATGCAAATTTAACTATTTTTAGAGAATACAATGTTTCTTAAACACCTTATAAATCCAAGGCCAACAATAATTTTATTTTTTATTGTTTTTTGCATACTATTTATCTGCTTACCTTTACTGAACTCCCCATTTCAGTTAGTCTTTTCACATCAATGGCTATCTCCTTTTTTCGTGTTTTTACTTGGCTTGCTTCTACCAGCATTTAATGCGCTAGGAATTAATAACTTAATCTATGAAAAAAATATTATTCGCAAAGACAACCTGGTACTTGGTTTTATATTTCTACTGCTTTGTACACCTTTCGTAAACACTGTTACAGAGTGGATAATTTCATTTTTTCTACTTTTTTTTCTGAATTCTATCTTAGAAACTTATCAAAAAGAACACCCATTTGCTCAAGTTTTTAACACAGGTATTATTATTTCTATTTTTAGTTTTATTTTTCCAAACTTGCTTTTCCTTACATTCCTTATTGTGATTAGCGGGATTAATTACAGTAACTTAAATTGGAGAAATCTATGTATATCATGTATAGGGATTTCCCTTCCCTATTTTTTCTACTTTGTTTACACTTTTCTGTTTGATAGAGCCTTTATTTTTCCAACTTTTGAAACACTGCAACTTATCAGCTTTCCTAATATCAATGATTTTAAAATACCCAAATTAATTTGGCTTAGTATGTTGCTTATTATCAGTTTACTTTCATTTTTTGAGCTTTTTCGGTGGCACTACAAAAAGAGCATTCTTTCTAGAAAATCTTTTCTGATTATTTTATTTTATTTTGTCTTTAGTTTATTACTAATTATTTTTGGAGGACTTAAATCATGGTACTTTTTAATGACTCCTTTATGTGTAATTATTGGGAATTATTTCACATACACTAAAAATAAGAAAATTGGTAATTTTTTATTTTTACTTTTCATAATTTCTTCCTTCTGTTGTAGGTACTCGGTTGTGTTATAATGTGTAAATTTGCCGTATTAAAAATAATATTATGAAATTTGGTGTAGTTGTTTTTCCTGGCTCTAATTGCGACATGGATATGGTTTATGTTCTAGAGACTATTATGAAGCAAGATGTAGTAAAACTTTGGCATAAAGATACTGATTTGCAAGAGTGTGATTTTATCATTTTACCTGGAGGGTTCTCTTTTGGTGATTATCTAAGATCAGGAGCAATTGCTAAATTTTCTCCTATTATGACAGAAATTATTGGCTTTGCAAATGCAGGTGGCTATGTAATGGGAATATGTAATGGGTTCCAAATTTTAACAGAGAGCGGATTATTACCAGGTGCACTATTGCACAATAATAGCCATAAATTTATTTGTAAAAACACTTATTTAAAGGTTGAAACAAAAAATACTTTAGTTACAAATCAATATGCTGAAAAGGCAATAAAAATTCCTATCGCTCATGGAGAAGGAAAATACTTTGCAGATGAAAAAACAATGAAAGCTTTAATTCAAAATGATCAGATTTTATTTAAGTATTGTGATGAGAATGGGAATATTACTGAAAAAGCAAACCCTAATGGCTCTTTATTAAATATTGCTGGGGTTTGCAATGCTAATAGAAATGTTTTTGGGATGATGCCACACCCAGAAAGAGCAGCTGACCAAGAACTAAATAATCAAGATGGGCTTACTTTATTCAAAAGTATTTTATCTGAAATCCAGCTCTAATTTTTTACCAATATAAAAAATCTAAACTTTTTTATTGTCTAATTTAACATTACACTATCTAGCAACTTTAGTTTATTAACTAATTGTTGAAAAAGATGTTGAGAACCAACTTTAAGTTAATGTTGAAATTTTAATAATATTTCTAAACTTGTAGTCAATATAAAAATACTGAAAAATTAAAAGCTTTAATCTGAAAACTAAATGACCACAATAACACAAAAACCACAAGAAGTTACAACAAAAACAAAAAAACAAAAAACTTATCCATATGAGCAAGTTTTAGAAGCTGCAGTTGCCTATTTTAATGGTGACGAATTAGCGGGCACAACTTGGATGAACAAGTATGCAATGAAGAATAAGGAAGATGAATTTGTTGAGCTAAATCCAGATGACATGCACAGGAGAATGGCTAAAGAATTTGGTAGAATTGAAGCAGATTATAAATTAAAATACAACCTTAACGGAAGCGCTAAATTCTTATCCAAATATGGACAAGAAAGAGAAGATTTAACAGAAGAGAAGGTTTATAATTACTTTAAAAAATTCGGATATATTATTCCACAAGGGAGTGTAATGAGTTCTTTAGGAAATCACTATAAATTAGCTTCTTTATCTAATTGTATAGTTGTCCCAGAATTACATGATTCTTATGGTGGAGTATTTTACACTGATCAACAATTAGCCCAACTATTTAAAAGACGGTGTGGTGTTGGAGTTGATATTTCTAACTTACGCCCATCAGGAGCAAGAGTTTCCAATGCTGCAGGAAGTACTTCAGGAGCCGTTTCTTTTATGAATCGTTTTTCAAATACAACTCGGGAAGTAGCACAAAATGGAAGAAGAGGAGCTTTGATGCTCTCTATGGATATTGCTCATCCTGATGTTGAAGATTTCATTACTATAAAACAAGATTTACAAAAAGTAACAGGAGCTAATATTTCAATTCGTTTGTCGGATGAGTTTATGAAAGCTGTGGAAAACAATGCAGAATATACACACAAATGGCCAATTGATTCTGAAACACCTAAATTTAGCAAAACAGTTAAAGCTAAAGAGCTTTGGGATACTATTATTGAGTGCGCACATAACACTGCTGAACCAGGACTAATATTCTGGGATAGACAACACTGGTATTCTACATCATCAGTATATCCTGGATATAAAAACACATCAACTAACCCCTGTTCTGAAATTGCAATGCAAGGAGGAGATAGCTGTAGATTGATTGCCATTAATCTATTTAACTTTGTTGAAAACCCTTTCACTAAAGATGCAAAATTTTTAATGGAAGACTTCTATAAATCAACATATGAAGGACAAAGATTAATGGATGATTTAGTAGATTTAGAAACAGAAGCTATTGGTAGAATTCTTAGAAAAGTAGAAGCGGATGATGAGCCAGAAAACATCAAGCAAGTAGAAAAAGAAACTTGGGAGTTATTGCTTAAAACTGGGAAAGAAGGAAGAAGAACAGGATTAGGATTTACTGCACTTGCTGATATGGTAGCTGCACTGGGGATGGCTATCGATTCTGATGATGCTATTGCTAAGGTGGAAGAAATAATGAAAGAAAAATGTAGAGCAGAGTTTGATAGTTCTATTGATATGTCACTAGAAAGAGGAAGTTTTGTTGGCTTTGATGCTAAAATTGAAAATACTTCAGAGTTTGTACAAATGTTAGAAGTTGAACTTCCTGGAGTATATGAAAGAATGATGAAATTCGGAAGAAGAAATATCTCTATTAGTACAGTAGCTCCAACAGGGACATTAAGCATGTTAGCACAAACTTCTTCAGGTATTGAGCCTGTGTTTATGACACATTATAAAAGAAGACGAAAAATAAACGAGCAAGATAGAGAAGCGAAAGTTGACTTTATTGATGATTTAGGAGATAAGTGGCAAGAGTTTACGGTTTATCACCATAACTTAAAAACTTGGATGGAAGTAACGGGAGAAACTGATATTACAAAAAGTCCTTATGCTGGAAGTACTGCACCCGAAATTAATTGGAATAAAAGAGTTGAAATGCAAGCGGTAGTGCAAAAATATGTAACCCACTCTATTAGTTCAACTATTAATTTACCTAATGATGTATCGCTAGATGAAGTAAGTAATATTTACCTAGAATCATGGAAGCGGGGGACAAAAGGAATTACAGTTTATAGAGATGGATCAAGAGCAGGAGTATTAGTTGCTGCTGATGATAACGGGAAAAATGATGTCCTTGAAAATGCTGAATTTAAAGAAACAAAAGCCCCTTCCCGTACTAAAAGATTAGATGCTAAAGTAGTTCGTTTTCAAAATAATAAAGAAAAATGGATTGCAGTTGTTGGTTTGCTAAACGGAAGACCATACGAAATATTTACAGGAAAAACTGAGGATGTATTTAATGTGCCAGCAGCAGTGGAATACGGTTGGGTAATAAAAAACAGAAGAGAGGACGGTTCTACTCAATATGATTTCCAATATGAAGATAAGGAAGGATATAAAATAACAATGGGAGGTCTATCTCGTTCATTTGATAAAGAATTCTGGAACTATGCAAAATTAATTTCTGGAGTATTACGTCATGGAATGCCTTTGCATTATGTTGTGGACCTAATCGGAAAAATGAATATGTATGATGAAAATATTAATACTTGGAAAAGTGGAGTTGTAAGGGCTCTAAAAACATTTATTGCTGACGGCACAAAAGTAAGCGACCACACTTGTGGGGAATGTGGTGATGAAGGCTTAGTCTATGAAGAAGGCTGTCTTAAATGCGTTAGCTGCGGCTACAGTAAGTGTGGTTAAAAAATCAAATTTAATATTTAAAACCCATCTATTTTATGTGGGTTTTTTATTACCTATATTTTTATAAATTTCAGTAATGAAAAAATATGCTCATTTTTTGAGGATCTAATTTCCTTATCTTATCCCAATTCTTGTTGTATCTGTGAAAAAAACCTACTAAAAGATGAAGATACACTATATATGCTTTGTTTGTACAAAATTTCAAAAACAAATTGCTTTAGAAAGAAAATAGCGTAAGTCAAATATTTTAGAGAAGGGTTAAAATAGAAAATGCAGCTGCATTATATCAATTTCATAAAGAAGGAAGTATTCAAAAATTAATCCAACAGCTAAAATATGAAGATGGGAAAAACACAGAAATATTTTTAGGGAAGTAAATAAGATATACAATAAAGGAAAGTCCATTTTTTTGTAATTTGGATTATATTATTCCAATCCCTCTAAATCTAAAAAAGAAAAACTAAGAGGATATAATCAAAGCAAATATATTGTTAAGGGGATACAAGAAATACTAAGTATTGAAGTAAATAATAATAATCTACTCATCCATACAGAAAGTACAGATTCTCAAACAAGAAAAAAACGATTTAGCCGTTAGAAAAATATGATGAATAGTTTTCGTTTAAAACAGGCTAATCAATTACAAAATAAACATATTTTACTAGTAGATGATGCAGTAACCACAGGCGCAACTATGGAGGTTTGTGCCCAAAAATTATTAGAAATTAAAGGGGTAAAAGTAAGCATTATAACCATTGCAGCCGCCTAAGTCAAATAGAGTATATTTGCCAGAAATGAAATCCATTTATTCAATATTTATTTACCTACTATTATTAAGTAGTTGTGCGAATATAGTTGCTCCAACAGGAGGAAAAAAAGATACTGATTCACCTGAAATTCTAAATAAATCAATATTAGAAAAGGAAGGGATTACAAGCATTGATTTTACATTTAACGAATATATTCAGCTTAATAAATGGGAAGAATATTTTTATATTTCACCTCCTACCGAAAAAAGAATTCAAAAGAAAATAAAAGGAAAAATGTTAACTTTAA
>Ga0102813_1000813_pt1 | contig 13981 bp, 10 predicted proteins | sample ColrivemetaGS725_FD_84512 | JGI IMG/M metagenome (GOLD analysis project Ga0102813, IMG submission 84512) | Estuarine microbial communities from the Columbia River estuary - Flood tide ETM metaG S.725 | ecosystem: Environmental > Aquatic > Marine > Intertidal zone > Estuary | place: USA: Columbia...
ATGTGAATCTCCATTTGATTGATGGTATGCTCTTATAGTCATTAAGCCTGCAAATTCTCCTTGAGCTCCAGAGTTGGGTTGTAAAGAAGTGCCTGCAAAACCAGTTATGATGTTTAATTGGTGCTCCAGTTTTCTTAAAACTTCTTGGTATCCCTCAGCTTGATTTAAAGGAACAAAAGGATGAATATTTCCCCATTGAGGATTGCTTAAAGGCAGCATTTCTGAAGCTGCATTCAATTTCATTGTACAAGAACCCAGAGAAATCATGGAATGATTTAATGCCAAATCTTTACGTTCTAACTTTTTGATATACCGCATCATATCTGTTTCAGATTGATACTTATTAAAAATTTCATTTTCTAAAAACAAGGTGTTTCTTTCTATGTTTTTAGGAATTACGGTTGTTGTTGTGAGGACTAATTTTTCAGACTTCAAGTTAAAAGCTTCTTCAAAGCAATGAACAATTGCTTCAATTTCATTATTTCCAACTGTTTCATTTATAGAAATAGAAACATGTTGACTGTCTACATAATTGAAATTGATGTTATTTGCCTCAGCGATTGGTTTTATTTTAGCAGCTTCTACCTCGAGTAAAATAGTGTCAAAATAAGAGGTATTCAGTTGTTTGAAACCCAAACCTTCTAAAGTTTTAGCTAAGGTTTTGGTGTTTGTATGTACGTAGTCTGCGATATATTTTAAGCCATCCTTTCCATGGTAAACGGCATACATTCCGGCCATAACAGCTAACAAAACTTGCGCTGTACAAATATTGGAAGTTGCTTTTTCTCTTTTGATATGTTGTTCTCTTGTTTGTAAAGCCATGCGCAAGGCACGAGCTCCATTTCTGTCTTTTGTAACCCCAATAATACGTCCTGGAATACTTCTTTTGTAGGCTGTTTTTGTTGCAAAAAAAGCTGCGTGAGGACCTCCATATCCCAATGGTATTCCAAATCGTTGACTTGTACCAACGACAACAGAAGCTCCAAAGTCTCCAGGGGCTCTTAATTTCACCAATGATAATATATCGGCAGCAACCGCTACTTTGATATTGTTTTCATGAGCTTTTGCAACAAAACTTTCGTAATCAAAAATTTGCCCAAATTTACCTGGATATTGAAGCATGGCTCCAAAAAATTCATCCGAATAATCAAAATTTTCATGATTTCCGATCACCAATTCAATTCCAATTGGAGTAGAACGTGTTTGAAGTAGAGATAAGGTTTGCGGTAAGATTTCTTCTGAAACAAAGAATTTATTTGCGCCTGCCTTTTTCTTTGCTCGTTCTCTAACATCAAATAACAAAGCCATTGCCTCTGCTGCTGCTGTGGCCTCGTCCAAAAGAGAAGCGTTTGCCAATTCCATTCCTGTTAAATCACAAATCATTGTTTGAAAATTTAACAAGGCTTCTAAACGTCCTTGTGCAATTTCAGCTTGATACGGTGTGTAAGCAGTATACCAACCTGGATTTTCTAAAATATTACGTTGAATGACACTTGGCACAATTGCTTCGTGATATCCCATTCCGATATAACTTTTAAAAACACTATTTTTTTCAGATAATTTTTTGATGTGCGCTAAATATTCATATTCGCTCATTGCAGGGTCCAAATCTAATTCCTTTTTTAATAGAATATCACTAGGGACTGTCTCAGAAATTAATTGTTCTAATGTAGCTACTTTTATGGTAGATAGCATTTTTTCAATTCCCTTTTTATTCGGACCAATATGTCTATTTTCAAACGAGTTTGTATTCATTTATTTAATTTTATGAATGAGTGAGTTTGCGTTTCAAAAAATAATTGTTTTGAGACAACAAAAATAAGGTTTAAATCAATTATTTTGACCTTATTAGATTAATAATGAGTCGCTAATTATCAACTAAAAATGAATGTTATGAACATAAAGGTTATTTTTGTTCAATGAAGTTTTTGAAAATAGCATTGAATTTTTATATAAACGCTAGTATTCATGTAGCAATTGCTGTCTATGCCTTGGTAAGAGTTACGGAATATTATTTTGGACTTTCAAACAATGAGTATTTAAATGCTTTTATTTTCTTTGGAACGATTACGGGGTATAATTTTGTCAAATATGCTGGTGTGGCAAAATTACATCACAGAAGCCTGACAAACAATTTAAAAATAATTCAACTATTTTCTTTGGTTAGTTTTTTTGCAATGTGTTATTATGCACTTCAAATTTCCTTATCGACCTTAGTTTTTATATTTCCTTTTGTGGGATTGACTTTTTTATATGCAGTTCCTTTTTTAAGTGGTTTTGAGAAAAGTTTAAGAGAAGTGAGTTTTTTAAAGATTTTAGTAGTTGCTTTTGTCTGGTCTGGTTTTACTGTTTTAATTCCATTAGTAGCTGTTGGGAAAGAAATTTCCTTAAACATATCACTACATCTGTTGCAGCGTTTTTTAATTGTGGTGGTTTTAATTTTACCCTTTGACATAAGAGACGTAAAATATGACGCCATTAACTTACAGACAATTCCAAAGAAAATAGGCGAACAAAGAACAAAGAGGTTGGGAGTATTGTTAATGGTTTTTTCACTGATTTTGGAATATTTAATTTCTTCTGAACTTTCCGTAAAATTTCCATTTATGATGTTCTTTTTTCTTGTAATTGTTTTCTTGATGAGATCAAAAACAGACCAATCGAAATATTTCAGTTCTTTTTGGGTAGAGTTATTGCCAATTATTTGGTGGATACTTCTTTAGGATTTCATAATTTTTTAGAGTCTAAGATGTTTTTTTTACAAACAGTTTTGATAATCATAGGATATAAAGTGGATATCATAAAACTGTGAAATAGCTTCTTAGATCTCCTCTAAATTTGTAAATTTACGGTCTTAAATTAAATCAATTTTTATAAAAAAAATGATACCCAAAAAAAGAAATTATATTTTTGATTTTGATAGCACGTTAACACGTGTAGAAGCATTGGATGTTTTAGCCGAGATTACGCTAAAAGAGAATCCTAAAAAAGAGCAAATTATTCAAGAAATAATTGACATTACTAATTTGGGCATCGATGGTGAAATTTCCTTCACGGAATCTTTGGAAAGAAGAATTAAATTATTGAATGCAAACCAAGCCGATTTATCAGGATTGGTTGAAGCGTTGAAAAAACAAGTCTCAAAGTCGATAGAAAGTAATAAAGATTTTTTTGAAAATTATGCAGAAAACATTTATGTGATTTCATGTGGGTTTAAAGAATTTATAGATCCTATCGTAAAAGAATATAATATCCCTTCAGAAAGGGTATTCGCAAATACATTTGAATTTGCAAAAGATGGAAAAATTATTAGTTTTGACGCTAATAATCCACTTTCTCAACACAATGGAAAAATCCAATGTTTGAAAGAGATGAATCTCGAAGGAGAAATACAAGTTATTGGCGATGGGTACAGTGATTATGTTACTCGTGAAGCGGGTGTAGCAGACAAGTTTTTTGCATACACAGAAAATGTTTCAAGAGTGAAAACAACAGAAAACGCAGACCACATTGCCCCAAATTTAGATGAATTTTTATACGTTAACAAGTTGCCTAGAAATATCTCATATCCGAAAAATAGAATTAAAATTTTATTATTAGAAAATGTTCATCCAGATGCTTTTACAAAGTTGTCTACAGATGGGTTTTCAGTTGAAACAGTTTCAAAGAGTTTGTCTGAAGATGAATTGATAGCAAAAATCAAAGACGTACATGTATTAGGAATACGTTCCAAAACAAATGTTACAGAGAGAGTTGTTGCTGCTGCTGAGAAATTGATGGTTGTCAGTGCTTTTTGTATTGGAACCAAACAGATTGATTTAGATGCCTGTAAAGAAAAAGGAATTGTTGTTTTCAATGCTCCTTATAGCAATACCCGATCTGTAGTTGAGTTAGCTATTGGAGAAATTATCATGTTAATGCGAAGTGTTTTTCAGCGAAGTACAGAAATTCACAATGGACAATGGAACAAAACAGCCGAAGGTTCAAGAGAAGTTCGTGGGAAAAAATTAGGAATAGTTGGATATGGAAATATTGGTAAGCAATTATCTGTACTAGCAGAAGCCCTAGGAATGGATGTTTGTTATTATGATGTTGAAGATAAGTTGGCATTAGGAAATGCGACTAAAATGAATACTTTAAAAGACTTGTTGGCAATTTCTGACGTGGTTACTTTGCATGTTGATGACAATGCTGCAAATCACAATTTTTTCGGAGCGAAAGAAATTTCACAAATGAAAGATGGTGCACACTTGGTGAACTTAGCAAGAGGTTTCGTAGTCGATATTTCAGCTTTAGTAGTTGCGTTGAAAAGTGGGAAAATAGCGGGTGCTGCAGTTGATGTATATCCCTCTGAACCGAGAAAGAATGGTGATTTTTATACAGAACTTAAAGGCTTGGATAACGTAATTCTAACACCGCACGTTGGGGGTAGTACCGAAGAGGCACAGAGAAATATTGCAGATTTTGTTCCAAGTAAAATTATGGCTTACATCAATTCTGGGAACACCGTAGATGCTGTAAACTTTCCAAATATTCGTTTGCCGAGACAAACGAATGCACACCGATTTTTACACATTCATAAAAATGTTCCTGGGGTCATGGCAAAAATTAATAAAATTTTGGCCAAGTATGATCTAAACATAACAGGTCAGTATTTATCTACAGACCCAAAAGTTGGTTATGTAATTACTGATTTAGATAAAGAATATAACAAAGAAGTTATTGAGAATTTAAGAGATGTAGAAGGAACAATTAAGTTCCGTGTATTGTATTAATTCTCTTTCATACTATAAAAATAAAAAACCCTTCAAAACATAAGATTTGAAGGGTTTTTTATTTTTGATAACAAAGTTTTTATAGTTTTATTTGATCTTTAAGATTCCCAATGTTCCGATCGACAATATTTAAATAACGTTTGCTGCCTATATACCTATTTCTATTAAAGTCATCGTAATTTGGTTGTTCCGGATGCATAGAACTTATATGAACATTTCCAGAAGAATGAATGAATTCCATTTTTTTATTTCCCAACCAAATTCCAACATGTGTTACACGTTGTTTCGAATCTACAGTTGCTTTTTTCCCAAAGAACAGTAGATCTCCTTTTTTTAACCCATCAAAATTTAAATGATAATCTATTGTTTTTCCAGCATTAATTTGTTGAGATGCGTCTCTAGGTATTATATAGCCATTCATTAAATAAACCATTTTTGTAAACCCACTACAATCCATTCCTTTCGTAGAGGTGCCCCCCCACAAATAAGGGAACCCATTCATTTTTTTAGCAATAACCTCTATGTTTTCTGGTGTGCTTTTTAAGTTTTTTAGCCAAGAATCATAGATGATTGCTTCGTTTTTTTTGATAAAACCAGTTCTATTGTCAGGGTAGGTTACTTTATAAAAAGAAGCATCTTCAGAGACATATTTTAAAACCCCACCCAAAGTAATGTCAGAAATAATAGTTGAATTTTTATTTTTTGAAGCAAAGACTTGGCCAGCATTATTTGTAAATAATACTTTTTTTGAAGCGTTCCAGAGATCAAAATCTCTTTTATTCATTCTTTGAATTCCACCTTTGTCAACCCACGAAATATAATTATCAGGAGTTTGAATTCTATAAAAATCACCTTTCTTATCAAGAACTCTAAGTGCCATTCCTAATAAACCTTGTGTTCCTAATTCTGCGGAGTGTTTTGGGTTGGATCGAATGTTTATAACGGAGTTTTTTGCAATAGCAAACTGTCGATTTTCTAGAGAAGAGTCCGGTAAGATGCGTACCTCACTTTTGAAGTTTACTTGAGAATATTTAAGACTGTCTTGTAATCTTGAAAGGGCCTTTTTAGAGGTAGTTTCCCCCTTTAAAATAATCGCTCCATTTGAAAGATGAAATTGGATGTCAAATAGTTCCGTTCTTTTGTCAGGAGCTAGCTCTTTTTTAATTTTTGAATACATGTTTTCTACTTTCGTAACTGTTTTTATATTCTTCCCACAGGATAGAAAAAAAACAAAAAGGATAACGATAGAGCGTTTTTCAATGTTCATCAATAAAATATTTTAGCTAAAGTACAAAAAAATCAAAATTCTATCCCTTCAATGTGCAACAAGGTTCTTTTCTGTTTTAGTGAAAGTACCTCATGAAAATAGGTTCATTTCTTTGAGTTACTTTTTGAGTAGCATATTGGATAGGTTTTCTTGTTGTGTTCTAATAGCGTAATTTCTTAGATCTATAATCAAGGAGAAGCTCTTTTGTATTTAAAGTTCTATTAGCATCGTTTTGTTTTCCGAAAGCATGAATTTTGCATCTTCATATTTTGGAGGTCCCAAAAAACTTTTAGCATTGTTAGAGCATCCATAGTCTTCTTTTGGGATGCCAAAAAAATTGGTATCCATTTTATTGTTTTTATTTTCGTCATGAATAAAAGACACAGCGTATTCTCCAGCATCTATATTCTTAAAGATGATGGTAGCTCTTTTTTCTTTTATTTCCACAACATCGCCCTTATATTCATTTTTTAAAAAACCTATTTCACTGTTATAGACTCCAGCCAATATATGGCCCTTGTTTGATTTTAATCCGGAGATTTTTACGATAAGGGTATAAGTTTCTTTTTCTTGACCATTTGTGTGGGGCATTCCACTAAAAATAAATGCGACTATTAAAACTATTTTTTTCATACGGAGCTTTTTTTATGCTTACTTCTATATTTTACAAAACAATAATCATGCTGAACTTCTATGTGCGGGTATTTTCTGTCTCTCAAACGATAGGCTTGTTTCATTTTTTTGAAATGATGACCGCGTAAATCTATTAAAATCTAATCTAATCTAATCTAATCTATTTTTGTTCGGTTTTAATTTGTTGTAATGTTTTATCTGATTGAATGTATGCCGTGAAAATTTTATATCGTAATTCGTTTATTTCTGTATCAAAGTAGTTGGCCCATTTGTTTTCTTTAAATAAACGATAGATGTTTTTTAGTCTTTTTTGGGCTTCTGAATATGTAAATAAATGATTTGAATGCTGTTCTTTTTTTGGTTCAATTTTACAGATTTTACGATCAAAATCAACTTCAACATAAAACGATTTTTCACTTTCATTCAAGGGGTAGAAGTCCGTCCATTTGGCAAATCCTATGACATTTTCTTGATTTTTGTAGTTTCCATTGCTATTCAATTTCCATCGACAATTTGCAACCCTTCCCCAATGATTTGATTTTCTGTAAACACCAGTATTGGTATAAAAATACTTGCTATTAAATTTACTCTTATAATGGGTTTTTTCTGGAAATTCAAAGTCTTGAACCTCTTGAAATTTACAGAAGGTATGTTTGAAAAAGTTGTTTTGATTGTAGGTTTTCAAAATATGAACATAAGAACATCACAAATGTACTAAAGAATTTTTTTTTACAGGTATCTTAAAATTAAAAAACGCAACCAAACAAATGGTTGCGTTTAAATGAAATAGAAAGTTCTATGAATACATTTTTTAATTAAGCTTAAAAAGAGGTATTATTTTACTTCCTCGAAATCTACATCCTCAACATTATCTCCCTGAGCGTCGTTTGCTTCTGGTTGACCTTGTTGATCTGCTCCAGGATTTGCTCCTTCGGCTCCGCCTTGAGCAGCATACATTTCTTCAGATGCAGCTTTCCAAGCTTCGTTAATAGTTTCCATAGCGGCATCAATTTGTGCCAAGTCTTTAGATTCGTGTGCTGCTTTTAGCGTTGTTAAAGCTGCTTCGATTGGTGCTTTTTTATCGTCAGATAATTTTTCACCAAATTCCGTTAACTGTTTTTCTGTTTGGAAAATCATAGAATCTGCACCATTGATTTTTTCTGCAGTTTCTTTAGCGGTTTTATCAGCGTCAGCATTTGCTTCTGCATCTTGTCTCATTTTCTCGATATCTTCTTCTGACAAACCAGAAGAGGCTTCGATTCTAATTTCATGAGATTTATTCGTTCCTTTATCTAAAGCAGAAACTTTGATAATACCATTGGCATCAATGTCAAAAGTTACTTCAATTTGTGGAACTCCTCTTTGTGCTGGAGGTAAACCATCTAAATGGAAACGACCAATCGTATTGTTGTCTGCAGCCATTGCTCTTTCTCCTTGTAAAACATGGATCTCTACGGATGGCTGATTGTCTACTGCTGTTGAAAATACTTGCGATTTTTTAGTAGGAATAGTGGTGTTTGCATCAATTAATTTTGTGAAAACATTCCCCATTGTTTCAATTCCTAATGATAAAGGTGTAACGTCTAATAACAATACATCTTTCACATCACCTGATAAAACACCTCCTTGAATTGCAGCTCCTAAAGCAACAACCTCATCTGGATTTACTCCTTTACTTGGAGATTTTTTAAAAAATTTCTCAACAGCTTCTTGTACGGCTGGAATTCTTGTAGAACCTCCTACCAATACAATCTCATCGATGTCGGAAATAGATAAATCTGCATTTTTTAGCGCTTTTCTACAAGGTGCGATGGTTCTCTTTACTAAATCATCAATTAATTGTTCAAATTTAGCTTTCGTTAACGATCTCACTAAGTGTTTAGGACCACTAGCTGTAGCAGTTACATACGGTAAGTTAATTTCTGTTTGTGCAGAAGATGATAATTCAATTTTAGCTTTTTCTGCAGCTTCTTTTAAGCGCTGTAAAGCCATTGGATCTTCTCTTAAGTCAATGTTTTCCTCTGATTTAAACTCCTCAGCCAACCAGTTGATGATTTTTTCATCAACATCATCACCACCTAAGTGTGTATCACCATCTGTAGCTAATACTTCAAAAACTCCGTCTCCTAATTCTAAGATAGAAACATCATGTGTTCCTCCACCAAAATCAAAAACAACAATCTTCTTATCGTCATTAGATTTGTCTAATCCGTAAGCTAATGCAGCAGCTGTAGGCTCGTTTATGATTCTTTTAACTTGTAAACCTGCAATTTCTCCAGCTTCTTTTGTTGCTTGTCTTTGTGCATCGTTAAAGTATGCAGGAACAGTAATTACTGCTTCTGTAACATCAGAACCTAGATAATCTTCGGCTGTTTTTTTCATTTTTTGCAATACCATTGCAGAAATTTCTTGAGGTGTGTATAAACGACCATCAATATCTACTCTGGGAGTGTCATTGTCTCCTTTTACTACTTGATAAGGAACTCTTTTAGCTTCCTTCGTAGAATCAGAAAATTTATTTCCCATAAAACGTTTGATAGAATAAACAGTTTTAGTTGGGTTTGTTACCGCTTGTCTTTTTGCTGGATCTCCAATTTTACGTTCTCCTCCTTCAACAAAGGCAACGATAGATGGTGTTGTTCTTTTTCCTTCAGCATTAGGGATTACAACGGGTTCATTTCCTTCCATTACAGAAACACATGAGTTGGTTGTTCCTAAATCGATTCCTATTATTTTACTCATAATAATTTATTTATATTAATTTTTTAATATTCAATTTTCAATTTCAATTAGTCAAAGGCTATGCCAACTCTTTTTTGAGTTTAAAATGTCAGTTTTTAAAATAAATAACTTTTAAATAGGTGACAAATTGACATAATGCTCTTTAATTGGTTGAACTTTAACTTTATGAGTACCATGTGTAGCGTTGGATAATTTGAGAAGATTAGGGACTCAGTTTCTTTGTAATTGCGCTGTACTTGCGTTGGTAAATTAAATTATATCAAAAAAATCAACTAATTGAACTCTATTTTTTACATTTACAGTATAATTTCTAATTATTATTGAGAATGTCGCAATTTATAAGTGTTTTTGATATGTTTAAAATCGGAGTAGGTCCTTCTAGTTCTCATACTCTAGGTCCTTGGAAAGCCGCAAGTAGTTGGATTCAACAACTGAGAGATTGTCAAAAATTAGAAACGTTAGATGAAATAAGAGTTGATTTATACGGTTCTCTATCACTCACTGGTAAAGGGCATGCTACAGACTTGGCAATATTATTAGGATTGAGTGAGGTTGATCCTGAATTCATTCCTATTGAAGATATTTTCATTATTGTTCATAGAATAAATATTCAAGAACAAATCTATTTTAAAGGAGGAAAGAAAATACCTTTTTTAAAGGAGTCAATCACATTCAACAAAGAGTTTTTACCTTTTCATCCAAATGGAATTACCTTTAGAGGCCTTCGTAATGGAGAAGAAATTTCGATGGAAACATTTTATTCTATTGGGGGTGGTTTTATTGTTCAAGAAAAGGATGTGCTAGAGAAGCAGGCTGAACCTGACGACATCCTATTTCCTTATCCAATTCGCAAAGCAATTGAATTAGAGTCCTATTGTGAAAATGAAAACCTATCGATATCAACCATAGTGTATAAGAATGAATTGGTTTTAAAAACTGCTGACAAGATTGATTTTGAATTAAATAGAATTTGGCAAGTAATGTTAGAATCGATGTATCTAGGATGTCACACAGAAGGAGAATTACCCGGAGGACTTCATGTAAAAAGACGTGCTTTTGATATCCATACTAAATTGATAAAAGGGACCTCACATACAAATCCAGAAGATTGGATGACTGCAATTAGGAGTACAAATGTGAAGTTTCGTGAAATCCTTAAATGGGTTAGTTGTTTTGCGCTTTCCGTGAATGAAGTGAATGCTTCATTAGGACGTGTAGTAACAGCTCCTACCAATGGAAGTGCCGGTGTAATTCCTGCAGTTTTGATGTATTATTTAGTCATAGAAAATCATGACGCTGATTTTGAACACATTAAAAAATTTCTATTAACAGCAGGGGAGATTGGGAGTCTTTTTAAGAAAAATGCGACTATTTCTGCAGCAATGGGAGGATGTCAAGCCGAAATTGGTGTTTCTTCATCGATGGCAGCTGCTGCTCTGACAGAATTATTAGGAGGATCTGTTGCGCAATGTCTGGTGGCTGCAGAAATTGCAATGGAGCACCACCTTGGATTAACATGTGATCCAATAGGGGGGTTGGTTCAAATACCTTGTATAGAAAGAAACGCAATGGGTGCTATAAAAGCAATTAATGCCGCAGAAATGGCGCTAGATGTAAATCCTAAAGATGTAAAGGTGCCTTTGGATAAAGTAATTCACACGATGTGGGAAACCGCAAAGGACATGAATAAAAAATATAAAGAAACTTCAGAAGGAGGTTTGGCGATCAATGTAGGCTTGGCCGACTGTTAAAAATTCCTTTGTATCTAGGATTGATATTATTATAAAGAAAAAACCCTAAGAGATCAAAAGAACTCTTAGGGTTTTAATATTTTTTGGTATTCTAAAAATTATTTTTCAGAACTGTTCACCGCTAGCGTATAAACTACTAAACCAAATCCTATTTTATTGATTGCATCACCAATGTTATAAATAACATCCATGTCTAATACACCATTTAAACCATCATACCATCCTGGAGTTCCAGCCATATATCCTAAAGGATAAATTGCCCATCCAACTAGTACAAACCAGCATAAAGTTTTGTGTGCTTTAAGTACTGCTCCACCAGCTTCTACAGCTAATTTTTTTGCAGAACCTAACCAAATGTCATATGCAATAAAAAAGTAAGCTGCACCTGAAATAAGACCCCAAACTTGGGCATTATCTCTGTCTACTGCTTCTCCAAAATAACCTGTAACAAGCATCACAACAGATAAGAAGATCAATCTCCACATCATTGATTTTTTTGCTCCTGCTACTTTTAATATTAAATAAAATTCAACACACATTAAAGGTACTGTTAAGATCCAATCTACATATCTAAAGAAGGTTGGAGATTCCATATTAGAAGCCCAATAGTCTCTCATGTACCAGTAGTGAACTGCTGCAATGAAGGTAATTAAACCAGATACAAGAATTGAAGTTCTCCATTTTTTGTCAAAACTACTCATTGACAAGAAGAAGAATGCCGATGCAGCCATCATGGCCATACATCCCACAAAAAAAGTAAATCCAACATAATCATCTGTTGCCATTTTTGCAACAGAAAGAAAATTAATCGATAAATTCATAATGTTTAAAAAAATTAAGTTAGTAAAATAGTTTATTGTTTTTTAACATAAACTCTAAACCAAATATAGGTAAAAATTATTAATTTTGTAATATGAGCAACATAATAAAGAGTAATTATCAAAATTTTATGGTTTTTTTTACGTTTTTCTTTTTCTGGTTTAGCATCCAGTTTGGGAGTTTTGTGGAGGATTCAGTTGCTTTTTTACTCATAGTTTCTCTAGGAATATTGCATGGAGCAAATGATCTGCTTATTTTATCAAAAGGGAAAAAAAATAAACATACCTACATAAAACATTTATTTGTATACCTATTGATCATGCTGTTTTGTGTTTTGACCTACTTTTTTAGTTCGTTTCTGGCAATTTCATTATTTATTTTATTGAGTTCTTATCATTTTGGAGAAGAACATCTCGGAGAAAAAATAGCCGTAAACAGCATATTTAATTTCTTTTATTACATGTCCTATGGAGTCTTTATTTTCTCAATGCTTTTTTATGAGTCTACAGCAAATGTAGACGAGATTATGAGAGAACTCACCAATACAACATTTACAAAACTTCAAATAAAGTTTTCATTAATACTTTCTTCATTTATTTTATTAGTAATGAGTTTGTATTTGGTTTTAAAAAAAATAGTAGATGTAAAGAAGCTTCTAAAAGAGATCTTTTATTTAGGACTTCTTTTTTTAGTCTTTAAGACCTCGACGCTTATTTTAAGTTTTGCTATTTATTTTATATTGTGGCATTCGATTCCATCCATTATCAACCAAGTAGAATTTGTGTATGGAGATTTGACAAAAAAAAGCCTCCTATCTTATGTGAAAAAAGCCATTATATATTGGGTTATAAGTATTATTGGGATGCTTGTTATCTATCAATTGATTCCCCACATGAGTTTGTTTTCTACCATCATTTTTGTAGTCTTGTTCGCAGTGACTGCTCCTCATACATGGGTAATGTATAGAATGAAAAGTTAGCGTGTAAAAAGAAGTTCATTTTCAGTGGACATCTCTTCAGAAAAACGATAGGACTCTTTGTTAAAACTTTTCAATCCGTCAATCGTTTTAATATTGTTATCTATGATATAGCGGACCATTAATCCACGCGCTTTTTTTGCAAAGGTCATCACTGTTTTATATTCCCCATTTTTAAAATCTTTAAAAACAGGGGTAATCATAGGGACTTTCAAGACTTTTTTCGGAAGTACTTTAAAATACTCTGTACTTGCTAAATTAACGAGTAATTCTCCATCTTTTAATTCATCATTTAAAGATTTTGCAACCGTATCATCCCAAAATTTATAAAGATTTTTTGTTTTACCAACAGGTAACTTTGTACCCATTTCTAAACGGTAGGGTTGAATTAAATCTAAAGGTTTTAAAATTCCATATAAACCAGATAAAATTCTTAACCGGTCTTGTAAAACTGGTATCTTTTCAGCTTCTAGAGTATGTATGTCGATTCCTCTAAAAACTTCTCCTGTAAAAGAGTAGATCGCTTGTTTTGCATTTTCAGGTGAAAAAGGGAGCTTCCACATTTGGTTTCTGTCGTAATTCAATGCAGATAGCGCGTCAGAAATTTTCATCAATTCAGAAATATTTTTCTTTGAAAACGTTTTTAATTTTTTATTCAGTTTTTCAGATTGTTCTAAAAAACGAGGTTGTGTGAATAAACTTGTTGGAGCTTTGGTTTCAAAGTCCAAAGATTTTGCTGGAGATATAATGATTTTCATTTGATGAAGTTGAAAAAATTAATACTAAAAAAAATAAAGTATAAATGTACAAATCATTATAAAGTTTCTCAAATAAATCGAGCATTATAAATTGACCAGTTCATTTGTTAAACGGATTGAAATTATTTTTCACGTTATTAATTAAACTATATGATATATATTGTGTCTAATAATAAGACAATAGTCTAATTGCGTAAATACTCTGAACGTTTAAACAAGATAAAGGACTCTGCATCAATTGAGAATGGTTTTTGCGAGTA
>Ga0102813_1000818_pt1 | contig 13872 bp, 9 predicted proteins | sample ColrivemetaGS725_FD_84512 | JGI IMG/M metagenome (GOLD analysis project Ga0102813, IMG submission 84512) | Estuarine microbial communities from the Columbia River estuary - Flood tide ETM metaG S.725 | ecosystem: Environmental > Aquatic > Marine > Intertidal zone > Estuary | place: USA: Columbia...
CGAGGGTAGTTATCAGTTTTTTCATAAGAGTTGTTTTTAGTCACGCGCCCGAATCATGGGAGCCTCTGCAAATGGTCGCGCTCCTTGCCGCGCCCGAATTTCAGTCCCAGGCTCTTTTCCTTTTTCCGTGAAAAGGGCTAAACCAACAACCCCAACATTGCGAGTTCGTCCATGACGAAGATTAGCATAAGATGAATTCACTGATGAGAAGCGGAAAGTAGCCACTTTTTCATGGCTGATTCGAAAACCTTTCACTTCAAGAATTTCACCAGCGCCAATGATGTAACCACGTTTTTTTGTTGATCCAGCCTTCCCGTCAATAACGTCAAGACCATCGACCGTAAGAACGACTTCCAAGCGAGCGTCACTGAGATTTTTAACCCTAAGTCTATAGTCTCGGCCCTTCTTTCCGATGACAAAACGGGCCCCACGCCACCAATAATTATCCAGCATCGACCACCCGCTATGTAATCCCCATTCCAGCATCCCTCCGGCCGTCTTTTGCATCCCACCTCCGCTCGTCCGTCGATCCACCCCCATTTCACGAGCACCATCGCTATCATTATAGCGAATCAAAGAAACATATTTCGGCTTAGCCATTGCCCTCTTAAAATCTGTGTAACCAATCGATGATTCAATTTCTTTTCCCCAACCCGTCGCAATCCCAGTGCGCTCTTTGTTGTTACTAGTCTCCTCCGAAGAAACACCAGTCGTAAGGGGAGAATAAGCTGGTGAGACATTCTCAGCTACAGGCAGAGGTAGGTCAGCGTTTGGCATTTCAGTTGAAACAGAACAACTCGAAAGAAACCCCATCAAAAATAGCGCGTAGGAGATAACACGGACAGCGACTTTCAAATTCATTGCGGTGCTAGAAAAACAGCAAATCGGCTATCCGTCAACTTAAATGCAGTTTTTTTAACATTTTTATTTACTAGTAAACAAAGAAAAAAGCCTCCCGAACAGAAAATCAGAAGCCACCGCAACCCCGAATTTTTAAAGATGTGATCTCTCCCCGAGATTTTAAGTTTCTCTGGGCTTACCGGAGCAGATTCCAAGCACAAACCAGTGCTTTCACCCCAGCCATTTCAATGGATGGATCACAACCTACTCCCCAGAGAATGGTGCCATCATCCTTACGAAGTTGCACATACGCTGCTGCATCAGAGCTCGAGCCTCCTCTTACCGCATGAGAACGATAATCGGTCAACGTGAAATCTTTAAGTCCAGTTTCTTCAAACCCTTGTACAAAAGCATTGATGGGACCATTTCCAACACCCTCTACGATCTTACTCTCGCCATCAATTTCAATGACCGCCTTACAGGCCAATTCACCACGCTCAGCACTATGATAATCCAATTCATAATCCTTCAGCATTAAATGGGAATTCACATTTACAAACTCAGTAAAAAAGAGATCTCCTACCTCTTTAGCAGAGAGCTCCTCACCTCTCTGATCCGCAAGATCATAAATCCGCTTACCGACCTGAGGATGCATCGTCTTTGGAAGATCATACCCATGCTCCTGATCAAGAATATAGGCTACTCCACCTTTTCCAGACTGAGAATTAATTCTTACGATTGCCTCATAACTCCTCCCAATATCATGCGGATCGATCGTCAAATAGGGGACACCCCATTTTTCGTCCCCATCTTTTTCACGCCGATCTAAGCCTTTCTTAATAGCATCCTGATGACTGCCCGAAAAGGCGGTGAAAACCAACTCCCCCGCATAAGGCTGCCGATCAGGAACAGTCATTCGAGTAGTCCGCTCGTAGACTTCACGGAGGCTCGAAAGATTTGAGAAGTCCAATCCAGTCTCGATTCCATGGCTGTTCATATTCAAGGCCACGATCACGATATCAAGATTACCAGTTCTCTCACCATTCCCAAAAAGTGTCCCTTCGACTCGATCTGCTCCAGCCATCAGGCCAAGCTCGGTCGAGGCCACACCTGTGCCTCGATCGTTATGAGTATGGAGAGAAATAATCACCGACTCACGTTTTGAAACCTTGCGGCACATCCACTCAATCTGGTCAGCATGGACATTCGGAGTTGCCCATTCAACCGTCGCCGGGAGGTTTAAGATAAGTTTCTTTTCCGTAGTTGGCTGCCAGACTTCGATCACTGCTTCACAGCACTCAAGCGCGAAATCGAGTTCGGTGTCAGAAAAGCTTTCTGGCGAATATTGCAGAACAATCTCAGTAGTAGGAAGGGTCGGCACGAGTTCTTTAACCACTTCTGCTCCAGTAACGGCGATCGCTTTAATATCTTCTCGCGAAGCATCACCAAAAGTAACTCGACGCTGGAGAGTGCTCGTAGAATTATAAATGTGGACTATAACACGACGAGCTCCCTTGATGGCTTCGAAAGTCCGTTCGATTAAATGTCGACGAGTTTGCACTAAAACCTGGACCGTCACATCCTCCGGGATTCGATCTTCTTCGATCAATCGGCGCATGAAGCAAAACTCAGTATCACTTGCTGACGGGAACCCGATCTCGATTTCCTTGAACCCCACCTTCACGAGGAGATCAAACATCTCCAGCTTCTCCTCCACACTCATAGGGATGGGAAGAGCCTGATTCCCGTCGCGCAAGTCGACGGAACACCAGGTTGGTGCCTCGGTAATAAGACGATCAGGCCAAGTCCGGTCGGCAAGGGCCACTGCCGGGAACGGACGATATTTGCTAATGGATTCAAATTTCATTTTCTCGTTGTTCAATCAACAAGGAAACGCACGGACTCAGCTAGGAGGAAAATGTCTGCCCTTGGAAAAGTCCGATCAATTGACGGGTGATGGAAAATGGCCCAAAGAAAAACAGCGACTTCAGACTCAATTTAGAGTCCAAGTCGCATTCCTAAAAGAAGAGCCGGGGTGAGCTTCACAGCCCTAGAAAAACTTAGCGGATCAAGTTTGTCACCACTAAAAGTCGACTCCAAAGGTCTTAATTTGGCCTAACTGTTAAGTTGATCATCAAATTCCAACAGCCCGATTCCCAATCGAAAATCATCATTTCCGTTCATTCGCTCCTACGCCCAGATCACACGTCTCGGCTTTTGGGAAGCCTTTCACCAAGGTCCAATAACAAACCACCTCCCAAAAATTTCTCTTTGATCTACAAATTTCTTCCCATTCCCTCGCGCCCCTTCCATCTTCGCCGCACATGGCAATATCCAGACAACTTCACTCGGTCATCGACGCCTTCGGCAAACAGGGGTGGCATTGTGAACAGATCGAAAACCGCGAGGTCGTCACATCAGCATTTGAGGCCCATCACACTCATATTCATCTCCACGCCCAGGCCTTCCCAAACCTAAATTCCCTCGCCGTTGTTGCCGAATCCCCCATGACATTCGATGAGGAGCGGATGCCACTAGCACTAGAGCTTATCATGAGGGCTAACAAGCAATTGACTCTCGGTAACTTCGAATACGATTTCGATCGGAATCTTGTCGTCTTTCGCATCACCAATCTTTTTGACAAAGAAGTCTACGATGCAGATATCATTTCATCGATGGTTCATTGCACGATTGCCGAACTTGACCGAATTATTCCACTGGTAGGAGTCATAAACCGAACCTCCAATGATCTTCTCGACGACCTCTCCATTCCACTACTTCTCGAGCGGGAAGACCTCTTACCTCCTGTTCCAGAAGGGGCCGAAGGAGAGGAAGAGGAACTTTAGCCGCCCTTTTCCCCACAACTCGGAGACTGAAAAACCCGCGAGTCACTAAATTCATGAAGTCCGTGGCTTGACGGAACCCATTTCACGTCCTAAGTCCAATCCACGGATCAAAAGATCCAACCCACTACCATGTCTGTCTTGATTGGAAAAAAAGCCCCGACCTTCACAGCGAAAGCCGTGCAAGGTGATAACATCATCGATTCCTTCTCTTTGGAACAATATCTAGGTGAAAAGTATGTCGTCTTATTCTTCTACCCAAAGGATTTCACTTTCGTCTGCCCTACCGAGCTCCACCGCTTTCAGGAAGAGATCGCTGAATTCGAGACCCGGAACGTTGCGGTTGTTGGCTGCTCAACTGATTCCGAATTCTCCCACTGGGCCTGGCTCAATACCCCCAAGAATAAGGGTGGCATTCAGGGAGTCACCTACCCACTTGTTGCTGATATCAACAAGACGATATCCGAAGCTTACGACGTCCTTGCAGGCGAAGAAATGATCGATGAAGAAGGTAATATTGCCGTCGAAGGTGAACTCGTAGCCTACCGCGGACTTTTCCTCATAGATCTGGACGGGAAAGTTCGCCACCAAGTCGTCAACGATATGCCCCTTGGTCGTTCTATCGCGGAATGCCTTCGGACCATTGATGCTTTACAGCACTTTGAAGAACACGGCGAGGTTTGCCCCATGGATTGGCAAAAAGGTGAGGAAGCAATGACCGCAGACCATCAGGGTGTTTCCGACTACCTTGGAAGCAAGTAATCTTAATCTTATCTCAGATCCGGCCTATCCCAAGGGATGAGGCCGGATTTTTTTTGGCATCAAAGCTTGGGAATTGGATTTTATTTTTTGACGCTTAACCCTCGAATTCTAGGGATTCAATTGATCTCCATCGATTAGTTAATGACCGTAAGAGTAGTCATCAAAATCCACAGATAAGATTTTGCCCTTCCATTCAATCAGCCCTATGTATCAACCCATGACTTTAAAAAACAAAGCCGCCGCCCAAAGAACAGCACCATGGGCTAAGCCAATGCCTAAAAAGCAATTTGACTTTATGCGTGAAATTCTTGCCGCTCCCAGTCCCATTGGACTTGAGGGAGCAATGAGCTATGGCGTAATAAAACCGACTTTCGATAAAATCAAACCGAAGTCCTGGGCAGTCCAACAATTCAAAGGAAATGCTGGTATCGTTCTAGATACTCACCCAGGCGATGATGAAAAACCATCAGTCATGTTTATCGGGCACGCCGACAAGATCCGCCTTCAGGTCCGCAGCATCGGCAGCGACGGAAAAATATGGGTGAACAGTGACTCGTTTCTCCCCTGCACGCTCATTGGCCACGAAGTAAAACTTTTCTCTCAAAAGCCAAAGAAACCTGGCCAATATCGCGTCATCGAAGGAGGCACAATCGAGGCTCTAGGCGCCATCCACTTCTCCGAACCCGCTCAACGAACTGGAGACAAGGGAATTAAGGGAGACATGCTTTTTCTCGAACTCCAACTGCATGGCGAAAAATGTAAGGAGCGCGTCGAAGCTCTCGGAATCCGTCCTGGCGACCCCATCATTTTGAATCGCCCTATCCGCAAGGGCTTCACCGAGGATACTTTTTACGGTGCTTACCTAGACAACGGACTCGGCTGCTTCATGGTTACAGAGCTTGCAAAGCTTCTTGCCAAAAAACCTCTCAAAAACATTCGAGTTCTTCACACCATCGCCACGCACGAAGAAATCGGACGCATGGGAGCCGCTGCCATTGCCGGGGAAATGAAGCCAGATATCCTTATCGGAGCCGACGTCAATCACGACTATGACGCGGCACCCGGCCTTTCGGCAAAGCGAATGAACAATCTCAGTATGGGAAAAGGATTCAGCCTCACCAACGGCTCCATCACTAGTGCCTATATCAACAGCATTATTGAAAAGGCCTGCCGAAAAGCTACCATCCCCTATCAGATTGACTTCGCTGGTCGCGACACAGGGACCGACGCCATGGCTGCTTCCCTTGCTGGAGTTGACAGTGCTGCTACCTCTATCGGATTCCCAATTCGTAATATGCACACGATTTCCGAGACCGGCCATACTCTTGACGTCCTCGCCGCCGTTCACGGGATGGAAGCCACGCTACGTGAAATGGATAAAATGAACCGAGGCAAAGGGCTCAACCGGAAAGATCTTCTCAACGAACACCCTCGTCTCGACGAAGCGAAAGAAGCTTAATATTTTGACTCCGTGAAACACCTATCAAAGTTCGGTTAACTAGCTTTTATGGGTTAAAAATCAGATTCCATAGCCGACAGCCAATCTCCTGAATGGACGACTTCGTAATCTTCGATTCCTTTCAACCATTCATAAATCCAAACTTTTGTAGGCCTCTGGTTTAACAAAACGTCAGTTCGGATTCGGTGATACTCATCTTCCACCTCATTTTGAGAACCCATCCCCTCAAATTTATCGAGTTGTTTGAGTAACTCCGGCCCAATTTCGTAAACCTCGCCCTTCACTCGGGTGTCCCCTTTTAAAACTAGCCCCGGATACCAGTCAATCTTTACCAGCGTTCCTGGCACTTCGACCGACCCCAAACAGCGGGCGCCCTCCATCCGCCAGTCGTTCGAAGCTCCTTTCCGCAGGGCTCCATAAACGAAAAGCAGATCACTCATCACTCGAATCGAGAATCCGAGACATCTCTACCTTCAGCTCATCTAGCCCCTCACCTTCCATTGCTGAAATCGGAACGATTGGAATCTTAGGAAACCGATTCTTAAAGATCCCAAGGTTCTCTTCGGCACCCTCAAGATCCATCTTGTTGGCAACAACCATCCATGGGAATTTTGCTAGATCTTCGTCGTACAGTTTGATCTCGGTTCGCAAGGTTTGGATATCCTCGATCGGATCACGGAGCTCGCTTCCCGGAATATCGACCACAAAAAGCAACACCCGACAGCGAGTAATGTGGCGCAAAAATTCATGACCAAGTCCACGATTATCATGGGCCCCCTCAATCAACCCTGGAATATCAGCAACCGTACACCGCTTCTGACCATCGAGAGTCACGACACCGATTTGGGGAGTTAATGTCGTGAATGGATACGATGCAACCTTGGGCTGTTTCGCTGAAATCTTTCCCAGGAGAGTCGATTTTCCAGCGTTTGGAAATCCAACCAAACCAACATCTGCGATTCTCCGAAGTTCGAAGTAAAAGACTCCCTGATCTCCTTCGGTTCCGAGCTCTCGCTCCTGTGGGACCTGATTCGTAGCGCTCCGAAAATGAAAGTTTCCTCGTCCGCCCTTCCCCGGCTCCAGCAAAACAAACTCCTGCCCTTCCTCAGTCAAATCGCATACCGGAACAAGATCAACCCCTTCCTCGCTCCGCTCCATCTCAACCGCTTCCTGAACATCAAAGGCTGGGCTACGATAAATAACCGTTCCAGGAGGAACCCGCCCAATCTTAGTTTTCCCGTCTCGTCCATGCCGCTTCCAACTTTGCCCATGGGCTCCATCTTCTGCATACAGCTTCGGGTCGTAATGGAAATTACGAAGATTGTCGGTGTTCCCATCGACTATCAACTTCACTTTGCCACCATTCCCACCATCACCACCATCGGGACCTCCTCGGGGGACAAATTTTTCTTTACGAAAACTTACCGCTCCGTGTCCACCATTCCCGGCACGACAGTGAACGCGGATATGGTCGACAAATGACTTATCTCTTTTCATGCGGTAATCTTTCCAAAGGTATTCATCAAGGAAACCTCAAGTGCGAGCGCTTCCACGACATTTGTTTCCAATAAGCGTCGCAGCTCTTCCATGGCCGCAACCCGTCGCAAAAGCACGTCTAAATCTTCATCCTCCACCGCTTTTTTCATCACCTCTTCATGCTCAGGAAACTCCAGACCTTCGCCACCGGCCTTCAAACGGAGTAAATCACCAACCCAAGCATGGATAGTCTCAATCATCAGAGCCCGCTCTCCCAAGTAATCTGCAGAAGCTTGCGCTAAATACATTTTTTCCCGATCGTCTATCCACTTCGAATCAACAATCTTTTGATACTTCACCTTGTCTTCCTTCAACAAGGCGGCATATCCCCTTTCGATTTCAACCTTGCGGTCGCGGAGCAGATTTTCGAGCCCTGCTTTGACGGCTAAGCCTGTTTCTAATTCACCAATCCCGTCCCGGGTAACACTTTCCAGAAGTGGCAAGATCCGCTCTACCTGCTCCGGCCTTTCGGCCCCCGGTGTCGCCACCAATGCAATATGAACACAACGCGACCAAATAGTGGCAAGTAACTTCTCGGGTTCGCTTGAGAGTAAAAGTAGAATACTTTCGCGAGGAGGTTCTTCTAAGGTCTTTAAAAAAGCATTGGCTGCTGAGTCGCCCATCCTATCGGCGTCTACAATCACCCCAATCTTCCATGTCCCCTCAGGGGATGATTGGTTCATCATCTTTTCAAGAGCACGAATATCATCCACCGCAATCTTTCGGGACTTGGACCGAGGACGGACCACGCGGATATATTCTCCTTCTTGTTCAGTAAGTAGAGGAGCCTCAACCTCAACAGGATCTCCCCAAAGATCATCTCCCTCATCCTGCTTACCATTGAGAAGGTGCGCCATCTTTGCGGCCAAATCTTCCTTCCCGCCGCCCTTAGCGCCTGTCACCAAAAAAGCATGCGCAAGTCGTCCACGCTCGTGAGCCACCGAAATAAGGTCAAATGCTTTGGCCACCGTGAATGCCATATCGCAAAACTACCCGTCTCCCGTGCAACGGGCAAGATTATGTCGACATCGAAATCTCGGTGCATTCTGTCCTTAATCTGTCACCCTATCGATATGTCGAAACTCGTTTCACTTCTTACCATCACCCTATTTCTGCAAGCTCAAGCCTATCGAGACCCCATCAGGCTCACCCATGGCCCGATGCTGGGGAAACCAACCAGTAGCTCAGTCGCCGTTTGGGGCCGGACTTCTGAACCCGGCGAGTTTATTGTAAAATTTGGAACGGAGCCGTCTCAATTGGCTCATTCTACCCTTCCCGCAAAAACCGAGATCGATCGAGACAACACTGGCGTTGCTAATTTGATAGGTCTCAAAGGAGATACCCGCTACCACTACCAGATTTTCGTAAAAGACAATCCTCACGGCCTTCCTGGGACTTTCTTAACCTTGCCCTCGGCGGAAGAAAGCCGAAACCCCAAACATAATCCAAAAGGCCTCTTCAACTTCCGATTTGAAGTCGGATCCTGTGCAAACCAAAACCCGCTTCACGGAATCGGCCACCGCTCACCAGTCTACGAAAACCTCAATCAAGACTGGGCTGATAAAACTCACTTCCACATTATGAATGGTGACTGGCTTTACGAGGAGCTCCGCACATACCCATCCGAGGCGTGGCGCCTCATTCAAGGACAAGATGCCCTGCCACCCACCGTGAAAACTATGCCCTCAATCGTCGGGGTCTGGGAAAACTACAAACTCTACCTCAGTCGGGGAAATGAACTAGCTCAGTGGCATCGTAACGTTCCCAGCTATTTCACCTTCGATGATCACGAGCTCGTAAACGATATTTGGGGCTCAGCCGAAATTGGCAAACGTCACCGCCGAACCGTATTTCGCGATATCGGAACCCGGGCTTGGTTCGACTACCTTGGCTGGGCCAACCCCGTAGAACATTCCCGCAGGGTCCACGCTGCCCGTGGAAAAATGACCGCGGGAAGTAAGCTCCTCGTCGATTCTTCCACCGATTTCACGAAACTCCCAATTGATAGGATGGGGACGCTTCACGTTCACTGGGGCACTCCCGAAGCTGGTGTCAACAACCTTAAGTTTGACAACGACGATGGGCATAAGAATTCCTATGTTTACCAAATAACCAAAGTCATCGACGCCCACACCCTGGAGCTCCACATGCCAGCAAAGGTAAGCGATGAAGTCACTTACTCAATCGGACGAAGTTCCTTTGGGAAATTTCGCGTCGCCAATTGCGAATTCTTTCTCCTCGACACCCGGGGCTCAAGAGACATGCACGACGTAGCAAATCGCGGCAAGGAAGGAGTCTCCATGCTTGGAAAGACACAACGCGAGTGGCTACTCAAATCGATGAAGGAAAGTGATGCTGATTTCTTTTTCCTCACCTCCACTGTCCCCTTTATGATTCCTCACAGTGGCGCGGGTGGCTTTGAAGCCGCTAAAAACAAAGAAGAAGCGTGGACCGGCTTTCTGGATGAACGCGAACAATTGATTAACGAGTGGGACAAGCTCGGGAAAAAAGTTTTTGTTATGACCGGAGACCTCCACAATAGCTTCGCCATCAAAATTACTGACAATGTATGGGAGTTCTGTTGTGGCCCGCACAATAGTGTGAATCACGTCCCCAAGAATGACGAAATGAATCGGCCCGCTACTGGCATCTTCGACTGGGGTCCGCGCAAATGCGACATCCGCTGGAGCTCTTACATCCTTCCCGACCTCGAAAGACTCCAGCGGCTTTACCCCTACTTCTGTGTCGTCCAAGTGAACAATGTCTTTAATATGCCTCAAAAACTGGGAAATAAACGCTTGGTCGCCTACCCCCACCCACAAATAATTTTTCAATATTATAATGGCAGAACTGGTGAACTCGCTTACGCCGAAGCGATCTCACTGGATCGGTAACACCTACTCCGAAATCGCCTTGAGTCGGAGGTAAGCATCGCCCTTCCCAACCGATAGCGGGTGACGATAGGTAGAAGTCACTGAGCCGTCTTCAGAAATTAACTCGGGAAGCACTAAGACCCCTTCATCGGTCCAACTAGAAAGATCGCCACTCACTTGTGCGGCCACCCTAGCCGCTCTCTCTCCGGGGGCGCGAGTAATAGTCACGGTGAGGTAGCTCTCACCATCGATCTCCCTGATTTCACTGGCTAGCTTCCCAGGCGAGCTGGCTGAATCACGAGGAAGTGAACCTAAGGCAAACTCAAAGAAATTACTCCAACCATCACCGTCAGGGTCGGAATTCTCACTAGAAATTGTAGGATTCAGCAAATCTGCCCCCGAAAAGACAGCGGCCTGCCATGAAGAAAAATCCAGCCGCCCACCGGGAGAGCCACCTTGAGAACCCGAAATCTTCCAGTTAGCTGGTTCACCATGATCGCCCGCTCGATCAATGATTTGAATGGAATATCCATCGAGATTAGAAAGATCAGGCCACGGCGAAGAATTATTATAGGAAAACTCATGAATGACAGAATCCTCCTGCCCAATTATCCTCAGCTGTTCTCCACCATTCGAAAGCTGGCCCGAATATTCACCGGCAATCAGTCCATCAAAATCAGTTCCGAAACGGATACGGAAGGCGTCGATGCTCTTAACCAGAAGAAGTTTCTCTCCCGGGCCAAGAACACGAATAAGGGACTCAGAAAAATCAAAAATAATACCATCAGTGAGGCGAACCGAACTCAGATCAATATTTTCCTGTGAGAAATTCACCAAGCGAATGAACTCAAAAAAATCACCATCATCAAAACCAGCATTAGCCTCGGCCTGATTTGCTCCGACCGGATTATAGAGCATCTCAGAAACTGCTAAATTCTGAGAGGTCGCTGGCACCGAATCGACTGTAAAGCGAGATGAAGTGACCGCGCTCCATTTACCATTTTTAAAACTACGAGCCTTCACCGTAATTGGCTCATTCACGAAAAATGGCAGATTCCCATTGGCAGCGCGCTCACCTCTCAACCCAATATCCAAAGCCATGTCACTATTGCCTGGGGAATTATGGAGTTCGATCACGATTATATTTGAGCCGCTCACTAGAAGATTTGGGTCAATCGGATAGGCTCGATAATCAGCCTCATTCCCATCATCCGTATCAGACGTCGGGACGGTCGAATAATCCGTTTGAGTGGGCAAATTAGATCCACGAAAGGCCTCTATACCGTTCACAAAAATCACGATTCCCCCGTCAACTAGAAGGTTCGCCGAAAGAGAAAGGTATGCCGCAGGATCATCAATTTTAAAAGCTTTACGGAAATAGCTGGTCGGTTGCCGTGGACGTGCACTATTCACCTCAGTTTCAATTTTAATCGTCACACCACCACTTGAAATCCCGCCATATCCGAGAGGAGCCGCACCACTTTGCCATTCACTATCATCGTAGTTTAACAAGCGCCACTCTGTTCCCAAATTTCCATTTGTGGCGTTGTGTTTCCAAATCGATCCTTCCTCAATCAACACCTCTTCCTGTAGACCCCCAGTTTGCGAGATTGCATTCGGATTGGGAGTGCCTCCTAGCATCCTCGGGTCCGATCCATCAGTGGTATAGTAGAGCTTAGTATCGTCATTAGTAATAAGCAGCGGATATCCTTCGGACACTGTTCCTCCAAACTGACTAAAGGTAGGTGGCGCAATTTCAGGCCATAGATTATTATCGCGAAAATCTTGACGCACTGGACCAAAAAGGTATCGACGCCGACCGATCGAAGGATTGATCCACCGAAGAACTTTACCCGTGTCAACAGCCTGATTTTCGATCAAGCGAAGTAAGCTCTCAAATTCACCTTTCAACCCGTCAAAGCGTTTTCGGATATGAGAATTCGACTGATCCCTATCATCCAAAATCCCACCATTAAAAAGGTGTTTCTGAATCTGGTCAGCAAACAATAATCGAAATTCCTCCCATCGATTGAGACCCCGCCATAGATCACGCAGTTCCCCTCGCGTCCCAGTCTGACCATTCTGACCTGTGGAAGTGCCCACGATATAATTACGAATCATCTCCTGAGAAACCGGGCGATTCCCGGCATTATTCATAGCGCCTTCGGCATCCCAAACATAACACCGATACCGACCCTCAGATGATCGCTCTTTGGCAGCGACCCAATTATTATGGGGCCAATCCCATGTGGCTCCGTAAATATTAAGAAGGTAGTAATTCGCCATATTTTCGACGTCCGCCACCTCAAGCACCTTTTCCCAGTTCTGGGTAGTTATGGCTGCATTTAAACGACTAATCATATCGTCCCAAGCCGTCTTATCACCTTCCGCAATATTATCATTTCCCTCATACTGAAGAACGTCCCATTGGGCACCGTCATTAGCACTGTGCAATGACCTGAAAAATGGTTCACGGAGACGCTCTACCATATTGTAATATCCTTTAAGACTGCCATTCACGTAAAGGCTATTGATAACGCCAAGACTCGCACCATTCCCCATATCTGAGCTAAGACGACGAAACAACTCATCGATAATGAAGGGATTACGAATATCATTTTTTCCTGCCCGAATCCGAAATCTTTCATATCCGCTAAAGGTCCGCGCTGGACCGTTCAAAGGAAGACTTACCGATGGGTTCCCATAGTCATCGCGGAAGTATAGGTTGAACGAAGGCTTCTGAACCGCTGAATCAGGCCAAGGTGAAGCTGATGTCTGGGTCAACTGCATCCTAGGGCGAGAATACGAACTAGCGGCAATTCTCAGCCCTACGTCTGATCGGAAACCTGCAGTCCCATCTTGAAAATAATATTCAGCATGAATCGGGCGCTCATAGGCACGCCCGCGATTTATGACATTATTATAATCAGTCTTACTAGAGGGTCGCCATTGCCTATTAGGATATGATCCCCCATTAATCGCCAACACCCCGAATGGATCATAAAGAGCACGCTCAGGATCACCTGCATAAACTAAGGCCGGACCAGTCCGGACTCGTGGATCTTGATTAATCAAGAAGGTATTAGTTTTGATATTTGAAGCGATGAAACCATCGCGAAATGAACGAGCTCGAATGACGTGTCCACGTCGTGAATTGATCGGACTGAGCGAAAGCGGCAGGGTATAGTCACTCCCATTCTCAAGCGTCGGCTCACTCCCATCAGTGGTGTAGCGGATTGTCGCCCCTGGCGTCATCGAGCTAAGCGTCACCGCAAGCGCGCTATCATAAAAACCACCCTTTTGACTGAAATTAGGAGCATCAGCTTTCCCAACAAACTCATCTCCCAAATTTGACTGTCCCGGACTAGGAGTCTGAAAATATCGCCATTGCCCATCTCCCGTTAAACCAAAACTATAATTTAGAAACTGTTTTGGATACTTGGGCAAAATCTCAGAAACTGGATTCCCCCCACTATCATAAAGGCCCAAATACTCACCTCCTGAGGCCAACTTAAAATTCGTGTGCAGAAAATCTCCTCCCACGATCGGAGTATCCGGA
>Ga0102813_1000820_pt1 | contig 13855 bp, 10 predicted proteins | sample ColrivemetaGS725_FD_84512 | JGI IMG/M metagenome (GOLD analysis project Ga0102813, IMG submission 84512) | Estuarine microbial communities from the Columbia River estuary - Flood tide ETM metaG S.725 | ecosystem: Environmental > Aquatic > Marine > Intertidal zone > Estuary | place: USA: Columbia...
GATTAAGATTTAGAGCTAATTTTTATAAAACTATTCAAGGACCAGCTGCTGTATTAAGAAGAGTAGAGAGCGTTATTCCTGAAATGGATCAATTTGATTTACCCCAAGTTCTTTATGATATTGTCGATATGCATAAAGGATTAGTTTTAGTAACTGGACCAACAGGGTCTGGTAAGTCTACAACACTTGCGGCAATTGTAAATGAGATTAATAAAACTAGAACTTCAAATATTATTACAGTTGAAGATCCAGTTGAATTTATTCATAAAGATTTAAAAAGTATTGTGTCTCATCGAGAAGTAGGAAAGCAAACCAAAACATTTTCTAGTGCATTAAAAGCTGCACTCAGAGAAGACCCAGATGTAATTCTAGTTGGGGAGATGAGAGATTTAGAAACAGTTTCACTTGCATTAACTGCTGCTGAAACAGGACACCTAGTTTTTGGAACCCTTCACACTAGTGGTGCTCCTAATACCATCAATAGAATTATTGACGTTTTTCCACCTGAGCAACAAGCTCAAATAAGAGCACAGATATCTTCTTCTTTAAAGATGGTGGTTACTCAAAGACTTCTTAAAACAAAAGATGGTCAAGGCCGTTGTGCAGCGTTTGAAGTGATGAAGTGTACGCCTCCAATTCAAAACTTAATTAGAGAGGCTAAAATTCATCAAATACCTAGCATCATGCAAACTTCTGTGAGAGATGGTATGATTACTATGACTAAATCATTAGAAGAATTAGTTAAGGCAGGTAAGATAGATGCGAGTGCAGGACGAGAAGATTAAAGGATTTAACGTCCTTGAATTAATTGTTGTCGTTGTACTTATTGGCGTCATCTCAGCCATAGGTTATCCCAATTTTTCTGAATGGCGAAAAGATAGAGAGACTAGAAGCGCAGTACTTAGCATAAAATCTTTAATCGAAGGAATAAATTCACAAGTTCAAAGAGGTCAATATGCATTTGTTCAAGTACATATATTAGAAGAAGTGAATGGCGCAGAAAGAAATTTAATTGTTACATCAAAAGGAATGAAACCAGAAAAACTAGCAAGTTTGTTAAATGATGGAACTAGTGACTGGTGGGCAAAAATTGGTGATCGATGTAATATAACAGACGATGCATATTGGGATGATGATCCAGATCAAGGTGCTGATAATGTTGAAGTAAGACAAATTACTTATGATAATATGGCAACTTCTTGGGAAGGGGATGACGGAGCTATTTGTTTTAGTAAAAATGAGAAATGGTACAGTGGCGCAGGTAAATTACAATCATCCTTGCCTGAAGAGGGGGATGTAGCAAGATCTGTAGATAATACTTTATTTATTTGCAGAAGAACAAATGATCGATCAAGTTGCGATGTTGATAGCGATGGAACACCTGCTTCAGAGCATGATCATTTATATGTTATTGAATGGTCAAGATTTGGCAATGTGATACTTGAAAAATGGGATACAAGAAATTCTGATTGGGTTAAACAATAACAAGATGAAAAAACAAAAACATAATATTTCTGGACTTTCTTTAATAGAAGCACTTGTCTCAGTTGTGATTATTGGAATTGGATTTGTTTCAATTTTACAAATGACAAATTTTTCTGTTCAATCAATAGATAATTCAGGAGATAGAACTAAGGCAAATTTTTTAACTGAGATGATAGTAGAAGACGTCATTGGAAGTAAAAATTCTTTCTATGGAGTAAATTCTGATAATGAAAATATAATCTATAGTACTGATGGGACCGCATCACTAGATGGAGACACATTAAATACATTTTCAAAGCATCTAAGTGACAATAGTTGGAGTGCAGATCTGAGCTGTGGTGGAAGTAGTTCTGATACCACTACACCAACTGAGAATAAACAAAACATCTATGAAACTCAACAAGTGGATGCTCCTCGAAATAAACAAGCTAAGTGGAATACTATATTTGAAGAAAATAGATTTTTAAAATGTAAAAGCACAACTGAAGAAAAAAAATTGCAAGTATTTGAAATATGTAAGTGGGATGCTTGTGATTATAAATTAGATTCTATAACAGATGAGCCTTTGTACATTGGTAGAGTGGAGATGAAATTAAATGAAGGTAAAAAAAGAAAATTTATATATTTTCAGTCAGACTATAAACTTAAACAATGAATAAAAAAAATTTAAAATCTATTGCTGGTCTTACATTAATTGAGATTTTAATTAGTGTGGTGGTGTCATCGATAATGATGGCTGCAATTTATACAACTTATTCAATTGTAAATTCAACTTATACTCAAGTGTTAGAAAAAGCTAAAGTAAGCAGATCCTCTAGAGATTTAATCGAGTTATTAATTCGTGATACACGAATGGCAGGATTTAAATATTATTTAGGTGATAATGATTTAGGTTTTTCAACAGAAAGTTATTTAGAGTTCGTTGGTGGTGCTACTATGGTAAAAGATAGCCATGACCCAATTGTGATAATTCCAAATGAACTTGGACATTCACTAAGTGATGCTATTGCTACTCCAACTCCAAAACATAACTTAGATGATACTTGCTGTGATAAAATTCATATTGTTTATGATGATTTTAATCAAAATGATGCTACTCAACCTTACAAAAGATATAAGCTAACTTATTTTGCAAATCCATTATCAGATGGTTCTAATGCTGATGGCCCTATAAATCCAAGATACGGCATATACAAATCCAAAATTAGTTGGCAACAAAATATTGGTCAAGAAACTGGAAGTTGGGTTTCAGATTGTTCCGAGTGTTATCACAATGAATTAGTAAGAGATTATGTTGAAGATATGGAATTTATTGCATTAGATCAAAATGGAAAAGTTTTAAGTCCTTACCCAAATACAAATTCTGAAGCTTCGAGGGGAAATTTATATAAAATTAGAGCAGTAGATATTAGGATCGCATTTATTTCTGAAAAGCCTTTCTTTAGATTTGAAAGTAGGACAGGAAATGAAAGACAATTAAGTGGATTTTCTAGAGCGATAAGATCTTTTTCAGATAGAAACTTAAGGGATAATGTAGTGGTGACCGTATACACAAGAAATATTGTTGGACAGGATATATTTTAATGAAAAAAAATAATCAAAATGGATTTACACTAATTTTATCACTTGTGATGTTATTAGTAATGTCGTTGATGGGAGGCGCTTTAATTGTAATTTCTTCAGGGGATCATCAAAGCAATAATACTAGTGATCAATATCAACAAACTTTTTATGTTGCTGAACATGCCTTAATTGAAGCAGAGAAAAGAATAATTAACAGAATGATTGGACCTTGGACAGAAGTGAGTACGATTACCACACCACCAGTTGGATCTACACCTACAGAGATTACTGCTCACAATAATTATATTGAGCAACTTACAGCCACAGCAATTGATGGCTTTGCAAGAAACACAGATGGAAGAGATACTCCTAGAAATACTCTTACTCCTGTAGAAACTCCTTGTTTTAAAAGTTTTAGAAATTTAATCAGAAATGATGCTGGGGGAAATTTATCTTTAGTTACAGATCATTTTACTAATCAAAATTTTGGAAGTTTAATTGAGCCAATTTTAAATACCCCAAGTGATGTAGGATTAGAGGCAGATGATGCAGAAAAAGAAAAAGAATATTTAAAAAGGTATAGATATGAGTTTTTTTCAATTAATGTTGGTTCCTCTACCTTTAAAGGAGCGGGGGCTAGTCTTAAAAAAACCTCTACTAACGCTCAAAGACAAGGAACAGCTTATAGAATATATGGTTGTGGATATTTAATGCCTAAGGGCGCAGAATTAGGCGAATTTGAGGATCCTGAAATTTTAATTCCTTTAGAAACTTTAATTATTTTATCTAGTTAAACACAAAATGAACACCATAATCATTACTTTAATTACAATCTTTTAAAATACGGGCTATTATTAATGATAATGAAAAATATCTTTATTGGATTTTTATCACTTTTTTTATATTTCAGTTCATTAAGCATGAGCGGGGCGTGTGAATTTTTAAAAGAACAAATTGGTACCCCAGTTTCAAGCATCATTGAAAAATATGATAATTTAGACGAGCCTCCGGGTGGTGGTGATCCAACTGCTACCTACGTTAAAGAATATGACAGTTTAAATTTATGTGAAAATTCTCAATTAGAAAATAGTGTTTTAAAAGTATTTATTAAAGAGGGAAAACTCATTGGAACTGAAATTGAAGGTGCTTTGGGTGAAGCAAAAAATAACAAAATCATAGACTTTGCAAAAACACATTTAGGGTACAAAAGTGAAGTAGATTTTGATGAAGAGTGGACAGGGGCTATATCTTTGTCATCTTTTGGTGATGACGTCATTTATGGTAGAGTTAGTGATTCAAGTGGAATTTATGAAATGTTAATTATTACAAAGCCAGAGTTTGATTCATTTTTGTTCGGACCTAATGTCATAAAGTTTTTTTAATTTATGAAAATATTATTTAAATTATTTAGTTTATTAATTTTAATTATTAATTTTAATCAAACATCTTATGCAAAACCATTGCCACCTGGATCAGGTGAAGGGGATGTACCAGCTAATATTTTAATTTTATTAGATAGCTCCGCTAGTATGAGACGTACATTAGGAGATGGTATTCCTGTTATAAGCTCTGCTGCAATCGATGGAAATGGAAATAGGGTTTTAACAAGTGCCGATAAATCGCTGGGAGGATTATATCTTTTTAATTCTGCCGGTGAGAGAATTAACTTTACTGGAACCAATCAATCAGGCAGATCTTATACAAGAGATACTTGGTGGGCAGGAAGTAATACTGATCAACGATGTGATTACCGTTTAAGGGATGGATCCAGAACAACTAATCATCTTATTTCTACAACTAGAAAATATCATGAAGCTCGCTATGTAACAGGAGTAACTGTTCCAGGAACTAATATCAGTAACGAAAATCTTTTATTTGCTGTTCAATTTGATGATAGGTCCTCTTCTGTTGCAGTTATTGCCCTTGATACACAATATAGATGTAGACTTGCACTAACGGTAAATAGTGTAAAACATATTCGCGGTATGGACATTAGTGCTAATGCAGCAGGACATATTATTGTAGGAGTTTTTGGTAGATCGGGTAGAAAAAATGCTTTTCAAATGACCTGTAATCTAAATCAAGCTGATTGCGAAGAAATTACAGGTAGAGGTAAAGGTCAAACGGATGTGTTTGGCAGAATATATGACGGAAACCGTTATAGATTAAATAGCGACTCTACAAGAATGTATATTTCTGATGATGGGAATCTTTATGAATATGCAACAAGAAATGTTGGAGGACAAAATGTAATTTCATATGCCTGGGGTGAAAAAAAGGAGTGTCGTGCTAGCCGTAACTCAACTATAAACCAAATTACACAATTTGAGTTATCTAGCAATGACGATGATATTTTTTTTGTAGGAGGTAGCGGAAGAGAACTTGTAAGAGTACAATGGACTGCTGGGTACAACATTTGTACACGTATTACCGGTCTAGGAACCGCTAGTTCACTTTCAAACGCTGGTCAAGCTGCTGGAAATTTAGCTGCTGATAGCGTTAGAGTTACAAATGCACTAACTGCTATAAGTAAATCTGGTGGGAGAATTTTATTTAGTCATAATAGTTATGTTGATGAATTAACAGAAGCTAATTTTACATCTGCAAATAGAAATACAGCTTGGCAAATTCAATATGGTGGGCCAAAAATAACAAGACTAGACGGAGCAAAAGCAGCAATTATTGCCGTTTTGACAGATAGTACTTTAACTAGTGGTGCTAATTTTGGTTTTGGTCACTGGAACGCTGGCGAAGGTAGTCAGGGAAAAACTGGTATAAGAGGTGGCAAATATTGCCATGGTAGTGGTACTTCTTGCAATTATTATGGAGGTTGGTCCGGCAATCATCCTGCTGGTCAAAGCAGAATATGTACTGGTAATTCTTGTTTAAATGTTGGAATTGGTCCAGAGGGTGCTGGTAACGCTATTCCTGTTGTTGAGAGATTAGGAGTGGAGTGGGGCACAGACTCTGAAGCATTTTCTCAGATTGCTCATGATTATTTTTTTGGTCCAGTTTCTCCTCATGACCCAAACTCTGACTGTCAGTTAAATTATGTAATTGTTATTGGTGATGGTGAGATGTCTGGTACAGGAACTGCTTCAACTAGTTTTCAAGGGCGTACGGCAGGCAGACTTACGAGAATGAGAGAGGAATTAGGAATTAAAACTTTGATGGTTGCTTATGGAGATGGAATAAAAGCTAGTGGTATGAATAGATTTAATGAATTAGCTTTAGTTGGTTCATGTGATGCAGCAGGTGGTGAAGATTGTGAACAAACTATTGTAGCCACTACACCTCTGGAACTTCAGACTGAGCTTCAGCAGAAAATTAGACAAATTTTAGCTGAGCGATTAGCATTTACCGCACCATCCATTACAGCAACCATTCAACAAGGGGGTTCATTATACCAAGCGCAATTTGCTTATGAACAATTTGGAGAGTGGAAAGGAACCATATTGAGGAAAACTTTAAATGCAGATGGAACAGTTGAACATGATCCTAACGCACCAGGAAACTGGGATGCAGCAGCTCGAGTAAGAACGCAAGCAGCTGGCGGGCCTACAGATCCTGGTACAGCTGATAGCAGAAATATATGGACACCCATTGCAGATCAAAGTTTAGATTATTTAGGAAATTGGGATAACGTTAATGAGGCTACTGCACCAACTTTAGAACCTGAGATGGAAAGACTAGGATATGTTCTTAGAAATTATCATTCCTCAACATCAAAATGTGGTGGAGATGATACCACAGATGATGAGCGAGATGGAATTCTACGTTTTTTAGCTGGTCAAGATTTTTTTGATTATGATGGAGATTGTGACACTACAGAATTAAGAAGCCATGTTCTTGGAGATATATATCATTCTCAATTAATTGAAATTGGCGCACCAGATGGAAATACCCAATTTACTGATAATAACCAAGAAGCTTACTTTAGAACTATAAATAATTATCAAGCCTTTAAAGCTTCACAACAAAGTAGAAGAAATATTTTATATGCAGGTTCTAACAGTGGATTACTCCATGCTTTTTCTGCTGAAACAGGAAATGAAGAATGGGCATTCTTACCACCCTTTTTAATTGGAAAATTACCTACATTAATTAACTCCAGACTTGATGGAGCAATTGATGGATTTAAGGGAGGTAGTAATGCAGTGTTTGGAGTAGACGGCTCTCCAGTTGTCCATGATGTGTTTATGAAAGGCTTAACTCCAGAGGGTGATGTCGAAGGTTCCGCTAGTTGGCATACCATATTATTCCAACCGTTTGGAAGAGGTGGATCTGGTTTTTCAGTATTAGATGTAACCACTCCACTAGTAAGAGATGGTTTAGGACCAATGCATATGTTCAGTGTATATAATGATTATATTAATAATGTTGTATATATCATGGACAACGAAGGAGAAGTTAGAGAATTAGAGTATTTTTCAAGCTCTGCAGAAATATCTGCTTCAGATGAAGCCCTAAAAGCGCAATCAAATTTTAATGAAGCTGTTACTGCTGATGAAGCCATCGACTCGGAGACGACTACTAATCAAGATGCAATTGCTGTATGTCAGTCTGATGCAGATGTGACTGGAGAATTTAAAACTGCTGGAACTGCTTCTTGTTACATAGGAAGAACTTTCACTTTTAGTGATATATCTTTTAATACCCCAAATAATCAATCCATACCTGAAAACATGATAAATGTTTCAGAAATGGTTGATGGTGAATTTTTGCCAGTAGAATTTTCAGATGCAAGAATGATCGATGGCCAATTTGTAATTACTTTTGATGAAGATAAAATTTATAATCCAGGTGGAAGTGTAAATGAAACAAGAGAAACAACAAATATATTTGTTCAAACCTCATGCACATCATCTTCTGGAATTGATCCATTCTTTGACTATAGTAAATTAGGTGAAACTTGGTCAACACCAAGAATTGTAAGATTACCATCAGACATTGAAGCAGAGAGAGAAGACCCAGCAAATGATAAATATGTTGCAATTATGGGTGCAGGAATGGCTAATAATAATTTATGTGCGGGCTCTGCTTTGTTTATGGTTGAATTAGACAATATGGATGAGCCAGGAAAACTTTACGGTGGAGATCAAAACGGTGGACCAATTACAATTGTTGATACATCGCCATCAGGCGTGGCTCTTGGAAATGATATAATTGAAACACCTAACGGTAGCAATATTAATAATGCGGTTCCAACGTCCCCACTTGTGATCACTCCTGATACTGGATTTGGAATTCCTTGGCGTGGGGCAATGGTTTATATTAATGATAGAGAAGGAAAAATTACTAAAATAAATTTAACAGACTCTACAAAAAATGATGCTAAATTATTTGATCAAACAACCTTATTTAGATTAAACGCAAGTACTACCAATAAAAGATATACTTTTTTCTCAATGGATGCAGGTGTAGGAGTTACCACAAAAGATTTTTGGTTGTTTGGTGGTACTGGAGACTTTAATAAACTTGGAGATATAGATAGAAATATGGATAATATTTTATATGGGATTAGAGATTTTGATTATCCTTATTTTAAACATTTAAATGGAGTGACTATTCCTTCATTTGATGATCAAGCTTTTACATCCACAGCTCATCAAGGAGCTGATAATGCTAAATCGATTGATGATGCAACTGTTTGCTCAGATGTTACAGGAGATACTGATGCTAGTCTTTGCCCAGATTCTGCAGAAAGTGCCTGGGTAATCCATTTAGATACACAAGGTGATAATAATTCACACAGAAAAGCATCTGCCCCACCAACTTTATTTAAAGGACAAGTATATTTTCCAGTTTATGAACCGCCTCCAGGATCAAATCGATGTAATATTGGAAATGCATATATTTGTGTAGCAGATGATGAATGTGGAACTAATAATTCACATAAACTTGTTAAAGGTGCAGAAGCTAACGGAAGCAACTGTACATTCATTAGAGAAGGGGTTTTATCTGAATTAGTAATATTTGGTGACAAACTTTACGCAAACGTTGCAGGGCCTAGTGAAGACAGTGATACTTTATATTCTGTTATAGCTGTTCCTGGTGAGATCTTGTCAAATACAGGTGGTTGGAGAGATACAGGATATTAATTCAAGTTATAACACTCTCACAAGTGGATCTAAGAAGCTGAAAACAACCTAAAATAGGAATATATAACCCACACAAACATATCAAGCATAGTTATAAATATAATTGCTAAACCAACAATTGAGTCCTGTTTTATTTTTCTTCTCCATTTGATTGGAAAAAAATTTAAAGAATACGCATAAATTAAAATGAATATATTTAATGATGCAATAATAATGTTGATAAATAAAAAAGTATTCATTTAGTTAATCAAACCTTTCAGTTTGTTCTTTAATTTGTCTTTTACTGTATCCTCTATTTGCTTGATATCCAAATTTTTAACAGCATCTAATAAATTATTACTCATTATTTTTTCTCGTACATCAACCACCATGTCTTTAAATACTTTTTTTAAAATATCTTTGTAGTTTTTACTATCCTTAGTATTACCAATATCTTTAAAATTCATATCATTAATTGTAAAGGTTTTTTCAAAATCAAAATCAGAAGATAATACGGCTAAATTAATATTTGTAGCATCTAGGTTTTTAATATTAAAGTATTTGCTTGATTGAGAGTCGGTATTTTTAAATTCAAGATCTTGTTGAAGATTTCTTAGATTGTCTGAAGTAATTCTGTCAGAAAATTTAAAATAATAATTTAAATTTATATTGTTTAATTGAACATCGTTAATCAATATATCATTAGAAAAAATTGAGAATGTATCTAAATTTACTTTAACAAAATCTACTTCTGCTAAATTACCATCAAACTTTTTGTTAAGTATCTTAATGTTATTTGCACGAGCTTCACCACTTAAATAATCAATACTTAATTTTTTAATTGATACTTCTCTATTTAATGAACTTGAAATATTATCTTCTAATATATTTTTAATTAATCTGTCTCCTATAAATTCAACCAATATATAAAAAGATAAAGTGAATATGGTTATTATGGAAAGAAATTTTTTCATACACACTGATCTATATTAATTTAAAAAATAATTCTAATGGTTAATCGACCACTCTGGGTTATATTCTTAATTCAAAAATAATCTTATCTGTTCATTAAAAATAAGAAAAACTAAGTTTCCTATAATTAAATAAGGACCAAAAGGAATTTGAGACGAAAGATCTTTTTTATTTTTAATTATATCTGGGACAACACTTAAAAGTGCAATGACAGATGAAAAAAATATTACAAAAGGAATTGAAGCCCATCCAAACCAAAAACCAATTACAGAAAGTAATTTAGCATCACCCAAACCCATTCCTTCTTTGTTTCTTAATTTTTTATAAGTAAAAATTATTAACCAAATGATTATGTAACCAAACAAACCACCTATTAAAGAGTTAACTAAATTTGGAAACAGAGTGGTATTTAAATTTGGATCAAATGATTTTAATAAACCAATTATCATAAGAGGGTACGTTAACTCATTTGGAATTATGAAATGTTTTAAATCAATAAAAAAAATAATCACAAAACAGATGCTTAAAATAAAAAAAAGAAGAGTAGTTAATGAAACTCCAAAGAAATGAAAAATTACTACAAAATTTATTGCTGATATTAATTCTACTAAAAAATATTTAATATTAATTTTAGCCGAACAACCTCTGCATTTTGCTTTTAAAAACAAATATGAAAATAATGGAATGTTATCGTGCCATTTAATTAGGGTTTTACAGGATGGACAGTGGGATCTTCCTGTTACAACGCTTATATCGTCAGGAATTCTATGGATACAAACGTTACTAAAGCTGCCCCATATACTTCCAAAGATAAATGCTATAAGATATAACACAACTTATAATTTAATTTTGGAGGACAGTTCTATGAAACCATCAATGCAATATTGTACAAGCATCATTGCGTCTGTAAGGTGTAAGTAGAAGTTAGGACTATGAATAATGAGTTCCATCAGTCTCAAAACTATCAAAAATTTAATGAATATCAATTTATAAATAACATGTTCTTTGGTGCTAAAAAAACAGAAACAATAAAAGTCGACAATACAAGCGTTAAAGACTTAGAATTGGTTACAAAAATGGGCCAGGAGTTTGCTAAAACTCTTGATTTAAAAGAAACACTACAAACTTCATTAGAGCTAATTATTAAAAGAATTAATGCTCAAGCTGCTAACATTTTTTTAATAGATAATGATAAGCAAAACTTTCAATGTATTGCATCAAAACACCAAGCATATCTAGAAGATTTTGAAATTCCAATTACTCAAGGTGTCATGGGAAAAGCAGCACTCATGAAACAATGTATAAGAGTTGGAGATGTTAGAAAGGATGTAAGAGAAATTGCAGAATTTTATTTTGATTTAGATAATAAAACAAATTTTACAACTTATTCTGTTTTATGTTCACCATTAATTGTTTCAGATGAATGTATTGGTGTTATTCATTGTTTAAATAAAAAAACAGACAACAAACTTTTTGAAGAAAGCGATAGAAAACTTTTAGAAACTTTATCTGGTCCTGCTGCATTAGCAATTAGAAATGCTAAGATGGCAAAAGATTTGATTGTTAAAAATAGAATAGAAAAAGAAATAGAAATTGTTGGAGAGATTCAAAAAACATTACTATCTCAAAACATTAAAGAAAATTTTCCTATTGCTGGAATAAATATTCCTGCCAAAGTTGTTTCTGGAGACTTTTATAATTTTTCAGAATTATCTAATGGAGTTTACGGATTTGGAGTTGCAGATGTTTCAGGTAAAGGAATTAAATCTTCATTACTAATGTCTAAAGCATCTAGTCTTTATAGATGTTTAAGTAAAACAAATTTTTCTGCAGCAGGTCTTTTAGATATTTTAAATACAGAAATTTGTGAAACTACTTCAAGAGGAATGTTTGTAACAATGCTGGTTGGAATTTACGATAGTAACAAAAAAGAATTAACTTTATCAAACGCTGGTCATGAACCTCCGTTAATTTATTCTAAAGATGGAAACTTTTCTAATTTTGAAGAAGCAGGACCTCCTTTAGGCATTGCTCCTAAGTTTAAATTTAAAGAAACTAAAATTAATTTTTCAAACAGCTCAATGTATATTTTTACTGATGGTATTACTGAAATAAGAGATGCTAAAGGAAATATGTTAGAGGCAGAAGGATTTAAAGATTATATAAAAAAGTATCAACAAATTCCAAACCATGAAAGATTAAACAAGATTATTGAGGATATAATTAAATCTGGTCGAATACAAAAGGATGATTTAACAATTGTAACGGTTGATGGTTAATAATTATGGATAGATGTTTTTATTTACACTCTTTAAGATAGAGTAAAAATGTTTATGGGATAGTTTCCAGTTAATAAGAGTAATTACCCCCAGTTTCATGTAATAATTCTAATTTTGGGTCAAATATCTGATAATTAGAAATAAATCCTGCAATCCTAGTCAAATCTCTAATTTAGAGTGAAATCTCTCATAATTTGCTATAAATCCTATACTGGTAGTCAAATCTCTAATTTAGAGTGAAATCTCTCATAATTTGCCACAAATCAGATTTAATTAGTTAATTTGAGTTTAGTCCCCAGATTTAGGCTTTAACCATAATATAAATTGTATCAAAATCTAATATTGCCATCCGCAATAATCAACAATTTGATGGATCAATGTTAAAATTTATATATATTATCCCAAAGGGATGAGTGATGTAAGGCTGTTTGAGCTTTTGTTAATATTCATATTTATCTCTAACACACAGCATAAAAAATATAAATTATCTCTAACACATAGGATAAAAATTAAAATTATCTCTAACACAAATCAATAAATTTATTGAAAATATAAAAAATGTTGATTTTATTGACTTTTTTAAAAATATGATAATATTAATAATTATAACACAAAATAAATATAGCTCTAACACATTTTATGTTTTATATTCATAATATTAAAAACGTTGATTTTGCTTACTTTTTTAAAAAAGAATATTATGTTAATTTTCTAACACAAAATGAAATAATTTTTTTTTTTTAAATGTGTTAGAATAAAATTTTTGTGTTAGAGAAAAAAAAATAATTTTTTTTTTTTATAAATTAGAATAATTCTAAAATTTGCAAAAAATATATTAGAATCTTTCTAAAGTAAAATAAAAATATATTAGAATCTTTCTAAAGAGAAAAAAAATAGTTTGGAATATTTCTAATGTAGGAAAAAAAAATATATTAGAATAATTCTAAACAAAAAAAATTAAAAAAATTATAACACAAATAAATTTTTCTCTCACACAAAAAAAATTTTCTCTCACACAAAAAACAATTAAAAGTTGTTTTAATAAAAAATAGCTATTTTACTTATTTTTTAAAAATAGAAAAAAATATTAAATTTCTAACACAATATAAAAAGATAAAATTATGATAAATGTGTTAGAGAAAATATTATTTAGAAAAAAATATCTTAAATTTAATTTTTTTCAATGATTTTAATAAACTGTTGATTTAATTGAATATTTTGTATTTCATTATTAAATTCAACCCATTTTGAACATAATGATTATAATCTTGTGTTAGAATTTTATTAATTTTGTGTTAGAGAATCAATTAACAATTAAAATATTGATTTTTTATTTATAAGTTTTATGGACGAAGATAATAAAGATAAATTTGATTATAAAGAGGAAGATACTCTAAAGAGTGATCAGGAAAACCAATCTGAAAAAGATTCAACTGATACTTTAAATCCTCAAGAAACAGATAATAATGAATAAGA
>Ga0102813_1000835_pt1 | contig 13769 bp, 9 predicted proteins | sample ColrivemetaGS725_FD_84512 | JGI IMG/M metagenome (GOLD analysis project Ga0102813, IMG submission 84512) | Estuarine microbial communities from the Columbia River estuary - Flood tide ETM metaG S.725 | ecosystem: Environmental > Aquatic > Marine > Intertidal zone > Estuary | place: USA: Columbia...
GGCGGTGTGTACAAGGCCCGGGAACGTATTCACCGCGCCATGGCTGATGCGCGATTACTAGCGATTCCAGCTTCACGGAGTCGAGTTGCAGACTCCGATCCGAACTGAGATAGAGTTTAAGGATTCGCTCCCTGTCACCAGGTGGCTGCCCTCTGTCTCTACCATTGTAGCACGTGTGTAGCCCAGGACGTAAGGGCCGTGATGATTTGACGTCATCCCCACCTTCCTCTCAGCTTGCGCTGGCAGTCTTCTTAGAGTCCCCGGCCGAACCGCTGGCAACTAAGAATAGGGGTTGCGCTCGTTGCAGGACTTAACCTAACACCTCACGGCACGAGCTGACGACAACCATGCAGCACCTTGTAATCTGCTCCGAAGAGAAGGCCTGTTTCCAAGCCGGTCATACTACATTTAAGCCCTGGTAAGGTTCCTCGCGTATCATCGAATTAAACCACATGCTCCACCGCTTGTGCGGGCCCCCGTCAATTCCTTTGAGTTTCACCGTTGCCGGCGTACTCCCCAGGTGCATCACTTAATACTTTCGCTTGGCCGCTGACAGTATATCGCCAACAGCGAGTGATGATCGTTTACGGCGTGGACTACCAGGGTATCTAATCCTGTTCGCTCCCCACGCTTTCGTCCCTCAGCGTCAGTTGTAGTTTAGTGAGCTGCCTTCGCAATCGGTGTTCTGTGTCATATCTATGCATTTCACCGCTACATGACACATTCCGCCCACTTCAAATACACTCAAGATTTCCAGTATCAATGGCAGTTCTGCAGTTGAGCTGCAGGCTTTCACCACTGACTTAAAAATCCGCCTACGGACCCTTTAAACCCAATAAATCCGGATAACGCTTGGACCCTCCGTATTACCGCGGCTGCTGGCACGGAGTTAGCCGGTCCTTATTCATATAGTACCGTCAGTTCTCTACACGTAGAGAAGTTTCTTCCTATATAAAAGAAGTTTACGATGCAGAACACCTTCTTCCTTCACGCGGCATGGCTGGTTCAGACTTTCGTCCATTGACCAATATTCCTCACTGCTGCCTCCCGTAGGAGTCTGGTCCGTGTCTCAGTACCAGTGTGGGGGACCACCCTCTCAGGCCCCCTAAAGATCGTCGCCTTGGTAAGCCGTTACCTTACCAACTAGCTAATCTTACGCATGCCCATCTTTTACCACCGAAGTTTTAATCATTAATGCATGAACATTTATGATACTATGAGGTATTAATCCAAATTTCTCTGGGCTATCCCTCAGTAAAAGGTAGGTTGCATACGCGTTACGCACCCGTGCGCCACTCGTCATCAAGAGCAAGCTCTCATGTTACCGTTCGACTTGCATGTGTTAGGCCTGCCGCTAGCGTTCATCCTGAGCCAGGATCAAACTCTCCATTGTAAATTGTTTGATATTATATTAAGATTGGCTCAAAGTATTAAATCGACTAGGATTTGTGCTTTCTTTCTTTTATTACAATATTTTAAAGAACGTCTCTTTTATTATTTTTCGGACGGCAAACGTAGAACTTAATTCTACTCCTACAACCCTTTTCTAAACTTTTTTTTGACAGCTTTTTCTCGCGAAAAACTATCCAAATTATAAGCCTAAAAAACTTCCCCGTTAAACGGGCGGCAAATGTAATTCAGTTATTCGTTTTAACAATGAAATAAATTCATTTTATTTTCTAAAACCTCACCACACTAAACCTTCAAATAACTTCCCTTAATCGGGGCGGCAAAACTAATACAGTTTTTAACTCAGCAATGAAAAAAATTATCTTTTTTCTATACATCCTAAAAACAATACTTTCAATGCACATCCCTATTCCCTAAGGGGCGGCAAATATAAACACCTTTAACAACCTTCCTAATACTATTACAAAAGATTTTTATTAATCATTATACATCCCTTATCATGAGTCATTTAGATATGAATATAAATCGAAATCATAGAGTGTAATTAGTATATGACATCCAAAAACAGAAGGTGCGAACAGCCTCTATTGGTTAGTGTTTAAGGATTTGTGCTGGAAAGGGGGAGGACTTTCCCTTTTACAACCCCTTTATTATTGATTGAAAAATTGAAAATATAATCCGCCATCTCTTTTGCTGATGTTGGAGCTTGATATCCAGGAAAGGCTTCTTCTAACATTTCTGTTTGAACAGCTCCCAAACAAAGACAATTAAACGCCCAATTTGTCTCCTTAAACTCTTCTTGCATACACTCGGTTACGCAAACCAAAGCAGCTTTTGCAGAACTGTAAGCTAATAAACCAGCAAACTTTATACTTCCTTGAAAGCCTCCAATACTACTTATATTAATTATGTGTGCATCTGAAGCAAACATAGCAGACAATTTCTGTACTATATATATAGGAGCAAATGCATTTGTAGCGTAAGATTTCTGTAAATCGTCTGGAAGAATTTCACCAAAGGATTTATTAATGAGTTGACCTGCATTGTTAATAACCACATCTACAAAAGTAAAAACAGCTCTTATCTGATTGGCTAATTGATCATAATCTCCAGACAAAAGATCAAAAGCAAGAGGGTAACAATGTGTATCCGTCCCAAACTCTTTTTCCAAAGGAGAAATGTTTCGACTAATAGCAACAACTGAATGCCCCTCATCTAAATAATTCCTTACCAATTCTAAGCCAATTCCCCTGCTTGTTCCTGTAATAACAATATTCATATTATACCATGTATTTTACCGTATTCAGATTGACGAACGTCATAGAATGAAATAAGGGCAATTCTTAACTTTAATTTTATGAAACGCTCCTCATTATATATCGGCATTATTCTTCTATTAATAGGATGCAAGAAAAGCGAAATAACCCAAAGCGTTTCGTCTGCATCTGCAAACTTTTCAATTCATCACGAAATAAGTACAGCACAATTACTTTTCGATACTATTCTGTATGCCACTCCATCGGGTTATGAAATTAGTACAACCCGATTGGAGTATTACATATCTGATGTAAAGTTTAAAGACGCCAGCGGAATTACAATCCATCAAGATGCGAATGCGCATTATATCAATGGGCGAAACCAACAAACAATTAACATTCACAACATCCTAATAAAGGAATACCAACAAATTGAATTGACACTTGGCATACCTCCTTATTTAAATGAGCATGGAAAAATTCCAAATACATCTGAAAACGTTGGGATGATCTGGCCCATAAATATGGGAGGCGGGTACCACTTTTTGAAATTTGAAGGTCATTTCAGAAAACCGAATCAAACATCTTCATCTGGTTTTGCCATTCATTTAGGAGAAACAGGTAACGAAGTAATCATTTCCGTAACAATTCCTCTATCTATTAATGAAGGTAATGGCAACAATTTTGAAATAAACGTTAACCCACTTGAATGGTTAACTAACCCCAACGATTATGATTTTGAATTAGATGCTAACTACTCTATGGGAATTCCAGAATTAATGCAAAAAATTCAAGAGAATGGTTCAACTATAGTCACAACTATTTCTCAACAATGAAAAAGATTCTCCTAATATTATTTCTGGCAACTCTTTTTTTCTGTAAAAAAGAAATAGAGCCTGCAACTTATAGCCCAACTCTAGTCGAATTTGAAACACCAGCACATTTTCCTTTTTTGAATTTACCGAAAGACAACCCTCTAACAGTTGAAGGAATTAATCTAGGGAGAAAACTATATTATGATTCACTCCTACATCCAAACAAAACAAACTCTTTTGCGTCTTGCCATCTGCAAGATGAAGGCTTTTCTAGCATCAATTTAAATTCCCTTCCTCATGTTAATATGGCATGGAGTACATTTTTTTTATGGAATGGAGAAATTGAAGGTGGATTAGAAGAAGCTATGGAATTTAAAGTCCATGATTTTTTCAAGACTGATTTTGACCAATTAAAACAAGACCCTCACTACTTGTCACTTTATGAAGACGCTTTTGGAACTACAGACATCAATCTTGAGACAACCTCAAAAGCTCTAGCCCAGTTTTTAAGAACCGTTGTTTCAGCAAATTCGGATTATGACGAATTCTTTAAGGGAGAGAAACCACTTACTGCATCGCAATACCGAGGCTACCTCATCTATAACTCAGAAAAAGGAGATTGTTTCCATTGTCACGGATATCCCCTTTTAGCGGATAATCAATTTCATAATACAGGCTTAGATTCTGTATTTACCAGCAACAACATGGGGCGATACGAAATAACTAAGAATACAAGTGATGTAGGAAAATTCAAAACGCCAACACTAAGAAACGTGGAGTTTACAAGACCTTATATGCACGATGGCCGATTTATGACTTTAGAGGAAGTTGTTGAATTTTACAATAGTGGAGTGAAGCTTTCGCCAACCTTAGATCCAATAATGACAAAATCAGGGAAGGAAAATGGACTAGGTCTTAGCGAACAAGACAAAAAAGATTTGGTGAATTTTTTAAAATCCTTTACGGATAACGAGTTTCTAACGAGCGAAGCCTATAGCAATCCTCATTAAACCTATACCGCAAAAAAAATCCCGCTATAGCGGGATTTTACTTTTTATATTATTTAGATAATTACACCAACATAGTTACTGGGTTTTCTAAATATCTTTTTAATGTTTGCAAGAATGCTGCACCTGTCGCACCATCTAATACTCTATGATCACAAGAGAGTGTTACTTTCATAACATTACCTGGCACAACTTGGCCGTCTTTCACAATTGGCTTTTGACTAATTCCACCAACAGCTAAAATCGCTGCATCTGGAGAATTAATAATGGCGGTGAATTCATCTATACCGAACATTCCTAAGTTAGATATTGTGAACGTATTGCCTTCCCAATCTGACGGCTGAAGTTTCTTGTCCTTTGCCATTCCAGCTAATCGCTTCACTTCTCCTGAGATTTGAGAAAGAGATTGAAAATCTGTATTTCTAACAACAGGAACTAAAAGTCCTTCATCTACCGCAACAGCTATTCCTATATTTATATAGTTGTAATACTTAATTGTGTCTCCAAACCAACCGGCATTAACAGCTTTATGTTTTCTTAAGGCTAAAGCAGATGCTTTTACAACTAAATCATTAAAAGAAATCTTAACATCGCCACTTGCATTCATTTGCTTACGAGCCACGATTGCATTGTCCATATCAATTTCCATTGTTAAATAGAAATGAGGAGCATTAAATTTCGAATCGGCCAACCTGCGAGCAATCGTCTTGCGCATTTGTGAAACCGCTACTTCCTCATAGGTGTTGTCAGTGGCAGCGAAAGATGCTGTTGGCGCAGCTGCAGGAATATAATTGTCAATATCCCGCTTTACTACACGGCCACCGTCACCAGAGCCATTTACAACATTAATATCAATGCCTTTTTCTTCAGCTAATTTCTTTGCTAAAGGCGAAGCAACTACCCTCCCATTTGAAGATGCTTGCACAGGAGCAGCAACAGACACTGATTCAATTTGTTTTGTTTCAGCAACAACAGGCGCAACTTCTTCTTTTACAGGAGCTGCTTCAGCTTTCGGCTCTTCTTTTACAGGAGTACTTTCTGGAGCAGCAGATTTAAGATTTTCTATGTCTTCACCTTTTTCACCAAGAATACAAAGCACTGCGTCTACTGGAGATGTCCCACCTTCTTCTACACCTATATATAGTAACTCGCCCTCTTGACCTGGCATAGATTCGAACTCCATTGTGGCTTTGTCCGTTTCTATCTCAGCTAAAAGGTCGCCTTCATCAACTTTATCTCCAACTTGTTTGTGCCATTTTGCAACTACCCCTTCTTCCATGGTGTCGCTCAAGCGCGGCATATTTACAACTATAGCCATAATAATATTTTATTTATTCCTTAATGAATGGATAACCTTCTTCACTGTAAACTCCTTGCCATAACTCTTCCCCTCCAGGGAAAAGAGAATTATTGCCATATTCAACGCATTCGGCAACCATTGCTTTCACTTTTGCATTCGTTGCTTCAATTTCTTTATCTGTTGCGTATTTTTTTGCTTTAATTACATCTAACACTTGCGTTATAGGATCAATTTTTTGGTATTCGGCAACCTCTGCTTTTGTGCGGTATTTTTGAGCATCACTCATAGAGTGACCTTTGTAACGGTAGGTTCTAATCGCTAATAACGTTGGACCACCGCCAGAACGCGCTCTGTCTATTGCCTCTTGCATAGCATCGTAAACCACAACAGGATTCATACCATCAACAGGCTTACATGGCATTTCATACCCGAGACCTAATTTATAAATATCTTCATGATTAGCCGTTCGCTTGACAGACGTCCCCATCGCATAGCCATTGTTTTCAATAACAAAAACAGCTGGTATATTCCAAAGCATAGCCATGTTCATGGTTTCATGAAACGAACCTTGGCGGACCGCTCCATCACCAAAATAACAACATGTTACATGGTCTTTTCCTTGATACATATCAGCAAAAGCTAAACCAGCGCCCAATGGAATTTGACCACCAACAATACCGTGACCACCATAAAAATTATGTTCTTTACTAAAGATGTGCATCGAACCACCTTTACCTCTTGATGTGCCATCAACACGACCCATTAATTCGGCCATTACTCTTTTAGGATCTACTCCTAAACCGATGGGTTGAACGTGATTTCTATATGCAGTAATCATTTTATCACCATCTTTCATAGCAAGCAAGGCTCCAGCCAAAACAGCTTCTTGCCCATTATATAAATGCAGGAAACCTCTTATCTTTTGTTGGATATACAATGCTCCACACATGTCTTCGAATTTTCTCCAAAGCAACATGTCTTCGTACCACTTAAGATAAGTAGCTTTTGTTATCTTCTTTCTAGGCATAATTTTCAAAAAATTGAAGCGCTAATTTAAGTGTTTTTGTAATTGGTCGAGAGCCTATTATAAGGCTTGAGGAGGGAAAAAAAGAGGCACCAAATCTGTCACCGAATCTACCTGAATTACAGGGCCTGTTTCGCCTAAATAATAGACTGTAATCGGTGAACTCTGTTTGAGTTCATATTCTAACATTACCTGACGACATCCACCACAAGATGAAAAGGGTTGGTCTGTCAATTTCTTTGTATTTCTGCAAGTGACAACAAGAATGTCTATTTCGACATTAGGATAGTGAGAACCTGCTGCAAAAAGGGCAACTCTTTCTGCGCACAAACCAGACGGGTATGCAGCATTTTCTTGGTTAGAACCGGTAACTATTTTTCCATTCTTTAAAAGAACAGCAGCACCTACATTAAAACCAGAATAGGGAGCATATGCTTGCTCCCTATTTTCTATTGCTTTCAACATTACTTCTTTGTGTTCTTCAGATACTGAATCAATATTCTGGTGAACTGCGTAAGTAAATTGTTGTGTTTTTTTCTCTATCACCCTTGTTCTCCGTTTCCTAACGCTCCAAAATCAAAATAAAGTGTAAAACGAAGTGTGTTTTCTAATGGAGACCTTACTGTTTGATTGGCAGGAATTAAATACGAAAAGTCTAATCCAAAGACATTGTATTTAATCCCAATGCCTAAAGTAAAGTACTTTCTGTTTCCTTTAAATTCATTTTCGTGTTGATAACCACCGCGAACAGCAAAAATATCACTGTACCAATATTCAACTCCAGCATTCCAAACCAATTCGTCCATTAGTTCTGAAAAACCATTTGGCTTTGCATTAGGATTTAACGCTTGTGCCATGCCGGCAATCGGACTTACATCATCGTCCTTTCCAAACTCGACAATCTTATTTCCATCAGCGTCAGTGCTATCTCTGCCATTATAGGTCTTATAATAGATTGGTGGTGTTGGAACCAATAATTTATTTATATCCAATAAAAATGAAACCCTGTTATACTCATCAATCTCTAAATCGTAACGACCACCTATTCTTAAATTAGTTGGAATGAAATTCTCTTGTCCAGATTCTGAGTACGAAATTTTCGATCCCATGTTAGTAATGGCCGTTCCGAAAGCCCAACGTCCTTTTTGACCATTCTTTAAATTCTTCTTTCTTCCTTCGTAGTAAAATCCTAAATCCGCTCCAAAAGCTTGCCCTGGCTTGGTTTGTAAACCTGGCACACTTTGTCCTTGTGTCAAGTTAGAGTAGATATATCTCAAGGCGATACCAGCCCCCCATGTCTCAGAAAGTTTTAAGGCGTATGAACCATCTACAGCAAGTTCGTTTGGGTTAAACGTGCCTTGCGAATTACCATCGTTATCTGTAAAGTTTATATCTCCCAAAGAAAAATACTTTAATGACATCCCAAAAGCACTCTTATCGTTTATGGCCTGATTATACGTCATGTATGCCAAATTGATATCAGGCACCAATCGGTTTAACCATGGTGTATATGAAAGTGATAAGAATGCGTTGTCTTCACCTAAAAATGCCAATTTACCAGCATTCCAATGGATGTTGTTTGCATCAGGAGACGATGCTCCTCCAACATCTCCCATACCACCGGCACGGGCGTCTGGCGAAATCATAAGGAAGGGGACACCAGTGGTAATAACATTGTATTGGTCTAAATCTCCAGCTGCATTCTGTGCATTTGCTTGAAACATAAAGGAAGTGAATATACTTCCCAAAATCAAACTCTTAAATCTCATTCGTATCGTCATATTATGGGCGGGCAAATATATATTTTAATTTATACGGTTTGTTCTATCTCAATATTACCAATTTCTCAATCTTTTCAGCATATGCGTTGTCTAATTGCGACTTAACTTTCAGCTTATAAACGTAAACACCTTTGGCTATCTGATCGCCATATTGATCTCTTCCGTCCCAAGAAATACCGGTTACTCTATTTCCTGTAGCTTGAATACGCTGATTTATCGATTTTATTATCTGACCAGATACAGAAAATATTTGAACTTGGACATCTAGTGGCTCACTTGCTCTGTTATGCTCAAATTGAAACTCAGTATATGTTGTAAATGGATTTGGCCAATTCAACACTCTGCTAATTTGAAGTTCTGAAGATTCTGAAACAATAAAGTTTATTACTGTTTCTGATGGATTGTTGTATACATCCCAAACTCTAAATAGTAATTTATGCTCACCTGGTTCTAATCCCTGTAAAGGATATTGGATTTTGCCAGACTGAAAACTATTTAAGTCGGCATCGTAGTAATCATTCAAAACAAAAGTATTGTTTGTATTGTCATCGAGTACAGCAATAATATCATGGCCAATACCATTTCCGACTGTGTTAATTCCAGATGAATCGAAAACTTCGACATAAATTACTGGGCTACTGTTTGTAATCCCTCCAGAAACAAAAGAACGGTCGTTTATAAACAACTCGATGTCTGGACCAACTTTATCAGCAGCCGCATTTGTATTCAGACCCCCAACTAGAATATCTGTAGCACTTCCATGTGCATCCACTTCATTGTTATCGGCATAATAATTCAGCTTACCATAATCTACATTGTACGATATATCTAAAGGCACGATAAACTCGTATTCAAACAAACCATTCTGAACACTTGCCTCACCTCTGTAAATGGTGTTTTCAAACTCTTGAAAGAAAACAGGCGACCCTTGCCCGTCATTCAACAAAGTTTGTTTGGCCACTTTTTTATCAAAAATATTTGGAAACACACTGCCTTGAAAATCAGAAATAACAGCGCCAGTCAAGTCTCTTACCTCGCCCTTTAAACTCACTTTACTTAAAGCCTTGATTGTATCATTAGACAAACCCATTGGAACTCCATTGATATGCGTATTTACCACCTGATACTCAGGAATAGCCATTTGCAAAGCAGGGTCTCCTAACAGTGAGAATTTTAATTTATCATCTCCGAATGCTTGATTTTTAGTATTTCTGATTACGTCCCCCATCTTTTGGTAAGCTCCATTCTGCCCGCGAGCAAAGACTGTATCTAAGAAAATATTATTCAAGTTTAAAGCAGAATTTGAGCCTACTGCGCGCGTGGTGGAAAATAATGCAATCGTACCGCCCTTGTTATTGTTAAAAAGCTGCTCGCCTGCAGAGACTCTTTTCGGATCATCTAATCTCGAAAACTCACATGTAATAGTTACGAATACTGGCATGTTTACAATATTGTCCCAAGCATTTATGTCTTCCAGCTGCAGAACTCTTTCAGTGGCCCAACCGACTTCACCGCCATGCCCAACATACAAGGTCATTAAATTTCCAGCAGCTACTTTTCTAAAAAGTTCTTCTCTGGCTTCAGGGTATCTCTGGCTTCCAGCCGATGAAGACTGAATATATGCATCTGTATAAATTTTCTGGAAATTTAAAGCAGGGTAGCGAGTTTCTAGCTGACGTGACTTTAACTCTGGTGTAATTGTAAGAGACCGTTCCCAAGCGGCATCGACATCATCCGTGACCATTAGAACGCTATTCCTCCAGCTTCCAAATGCTTCTGTACTCGTTGTATAGTTTATAATTTTGTCTACAGCAACCCTTGCCTCACTGACAGTCTTTACAGGAAACCTACCTATACTCAGATCTAATGATTCAGAATACATACTTCCTCCTTCTGAAGGGTCTAAAAACCCAAAAAAGTCATCAGTAGAATAACTAGAGTTATAGCTAAACGAAGCAGGTGATTGATAAACCGGCACAAAATTATGATTGGGGTCTATCCTGTTTTTGTAATCGTAACTCGCATCTCCGAAAAGCAATAAGTAGGTCGGCTTATCTTCTGGAGCTTGTGCTTTTTCGTAAAGATTACGCATTAAATCTTTAATAGCAGTAATATCTTGAGCGCCACTGCTAAACTCGTTGTATACAGACCCCAATTCGATAACCGCAACCCGATAATTGTCTCTTGTTCTGTGGAATTCCGCTAATTTATTGGCTTCAGAAAGAAAGTTTTTATGAGAAACTATTACAAAATCAACTGGACTCATTCCATGTAAATCTTGATTTGCAATGGGTCCAACCTTACCTGGCTCAGAAAAAGAAGAACCATTTAGAACAATAAACTCTCTTAAACTATCAGCGGGTGCTTTAAAAACGGCTTCGTTTCCCTGAACACTCGGAACTGCGAGTTGAGGAGACAAGTGACTTGTTACGTCCCAAATTTGCGCGGTACTGGGATAATTGGAGATTTTATATTCTGCAACATTATTTGGCCCAACGCTTTTACTATCTCTGAACAACAATGCATCACTCGTATACACCAAATTCCTTTTAGCTACTACTTCAATGTAATCTAGCCATGCAATAGAGGATGGGTTTAAATTATTGTTGTATGAAACAGTAAGTGCAACATTTGAGGATGTTGCTACAAATTGAGCTCTATCGCTCGATTCCGATACATAACCACTTCCTGCAATAGCGCCAAAAGAAAAATCAGAGACAACTAATCCACCAGTGGAAACATTCATTCTAGTTGATGAACTTGAAGATCGAGCAACGGCCCTTGTAAAAATTTTCACAGGTTCATTTACATCGATGTTGGGAAAGCCAAAATTGAAATTATACGAAAGTTGAAAATCAAAAAGTTCTCCAAACCATCTTCTTCCGGTACCTAGTAAATTCGTTTTATCTAATTCATAGAACTGATGATCATCAAAAGAAGTCACAGTGTGCGTAGGTGTTCCAGGGTTATAGCTTACGCTTCCAACCCTCTTTCCAGAACCTTGCGTGGTCGTAACGAAATAATAATTGTTTTCAGAATAGTTATTGTTCAAATGATTAAATCTATCGCTGTCATAGTCGTATGACCATTGTTTAGATGCTCTACCGTAAAACAGCAAATAATCATTTCCATTAAATACGCCATCTTGATTTTGGTCTAACACAAAAGTCCCATTCTCTTGAAGATCATCGTAACGAAACCTGTTATTTCTTTCCGGAAGTTCTCCCATTCCGTTGCCAAATACCGCAAGCCCTGAAATCTGAACTCCTATACCTAAACCAATTTCTTGTAAATAACTCGGAGTAATTTTATAAATACCATTATTAGCTACAGATACTTTGTACCAACTTCCATTTGCGAGAACACTATTAGAGCCGAAAGTATTAGTCTTATTCGCAAATGATGCTGGACTCAAACCCCATGCAACAGTAGCTGATATGAGTTTCTCGTACCTTCTGCTTGTTAAATTATAGCGAACACTGGCAACACATAGAGACAAATAAGGCGAGCCGTTTTCTCCAGCAACACCACCATTTATTACAAACTTATCTTCTGCATTTATTCTATTAAGTATCGCTAACTCATTAGAACTTACTTCTTTCACAATAATATTTGTGAGACGAATATTATCTACATCCCAGGAGTTTAATTGAATTCTAGTGCAAAATTCAGGAATTGGATTTTCCCCATTTGTGTAGGATGCACCTTCAAAACTAAGCACATCAAAACTTTGCTCAGTAAACACATTAGTTGTTGGCTCATTCCACTTAATAGATATGTCTTGACCTTGTGCTGTGTAGACGGAAACAAGCAGTAATATGAAAATTCTCTTCATTGAGTAATTTTTAGTATCCAATAAACGGGGAGGCAAGATTAATATTTTACCAAACAAAATTTGTGCTTTAGATATTATAAATGTCATACGCTCGTTAATAATCCTTGTACCCGTTTATTCAAAACAATAATAATGGTATAAAAATATTTGTATAATTGTGCTTTTAAAACACTGTCCTAAATGAAGAGAAATTTAAAATATTTCTTAGGTTTCGTAATAGTTTTGCAGGCTTTGCAGCTTCATGCACAAGATCCTCATTTTTCACAGTATTACGCAAATCCATTATACCTGAACCCAGCGTTTGCAGGGGTTGACAAGTGCCCAAAAGTTCACTTAAACTACCGCAACCAATACCCACAATTAGGGGTCTACAACACTTTTTCCGCTTCTTACGACCAATATGTTGAAGGCATAAATGGTGGAATAGGTATCATGGCTATGAGAGACGAAGCAGCTCAAGGAAACTTAAATTTAACTGAAGTTAGTGCGATTTACTCTTATCACGCAGCGCTTTCAAGAAAATTTACGCTTCTTTCTGGCTTTCAAGCAACCTTTAGACAAAGAAATTTAGACTGGAATAATTTGACATTTCCAGATATGATAGATCAGTTTTATGGTTTCGTAAAACCGACTAATGAAATTCAACCAGACCAGACTACAAGTTCTCACTTAGATCTTTCATTTGGTATGATTGGTTATACCGAAAGATTCTATTTTGGTGCTGCTGCGCATCACTTGACTCAACCGAACGAAGCTTTTTTATCAAATAACAAATTGCCATTGAAATTTACGGCACATGGTGGGTTAACCTTGCAATTAGGAAGAAGAAGACTATACAACAGTACAGATAACTTACTTATTCTCCACGCTGTTTATCAATTACAGGGACCGTTTAGTCAACTTACAAGTGGTCTATCTTTTAACCGCGGACCAATTACCGGCGGGTTAGCCCTTAGAACAAGTCTTGGATCTGAAGCAAACAATCCTGATGCAGTTATAATAATCTTTGGTATTGCACCAGAGAAATCTCCTTACACAATAGGATATAGTTACGATTATACTATTTCAGCGTTTACAAACGTTACTGGAGGAGCACATGAGATCACTTTTTCATACAAGTTCCCATGTTTCCAAAAGAAGAAGGGAATCAAACCGATGAAGTGTCCTAAGTTTTAATTAGAATAACATGATATTTAATAATATGAAAAGAGCCGTAATTTATTCTCTACTTATCTCAGTAGGTTTTGCGTTTATATCTTGTTCAGAGCAATCTAGCAATACTGGATGGGATATTAATGACAAGAAAAACAGAGGTTTATGAGTAAACACAAACAACAAAGA
>Ga0102813_1000836_pt1 | contig 13767 bp, 15 predicted proteins | sample ColrivemetaGS725_FD_84512 | JGI IMG/M metagenome (GOLD analysis project Ga0102813, IMG submission 84512) | Estuarine microbial communities from the Columbia River estuary - Flood tide ETM metaG S.725 | ecosystem: Environmental > Aquatic > Marine > Intertidal zone > Estuary | place: USA: Columbia...
ATTGATCATCCTTTAATGCCAGTAGATTCCTTTGTTGCTCCAATTGCAGAAGAGATTTTTGTAGACCCAATACAGGCAATTCAAGCAGAAAAAGACGCAAGACGTGGAGTTCATAACCAATCGGAAATGGTGCGTCAAGCAGAAGAAAAATATCAAATACTAAGAGATAAGCGTATCAATGCTGAAGTATTAGAACTAAAAGCACACACCGAAGTAGAGGTTGCTAGAAAAAATTTATCTAGTGTGCAAAAGGCATGGGAAGACAGTAAGGAACTACTGTAATTTATAAATAGTACATAACAAATCGTTGTAGTAAGACTACGGTAAACCTACGATAGAGGAAGAAAAATGGAAGACAAATCTATGGAAGAGCCAGAAGCAAATTCTGGTGAAGAGCCAACTCCAAAGAAGGCTACGAAAAAAACTACTAAGAAGGTCAAAGATGAACTTCTAGTAAAGAATGCGATTGAGATCAATCCTAAACTTGAAGAGGCTCCTAATAAAGCAGTCGTTTTAGGTTGGGGTAGAATGAATCCAATCACTGTTGGTCACGAAAAGCTGGTCAACAAAATCAAATCTGTTGCTAGACAAGAAAGTGCAACACCTCTCATTTACATATCTCATAGCCAAGACGCTAAGAAGAATCCGTTAGATTACGATGACAAGATCATGCTTGCAAAGAAAGCATTTGGTAATAAACTCATTGTTAAGTCAAATGCCCGCACTATCATTCAAATCATGCAAGAACTACAGAAGAAGTTCTCCAGAGTTATTTTGGTAGTTGGACAAGATCGCATTAAACAGTTTGATGATCTTCTAAACAAATACAACGGCAAAGACTATACATTCGACAATATCTCTATCGTATCTGCTGGTGATCGTGACCCAGATTCTGAAGGAGTTGACGGCATGTCAGCGTCCAAAATGAGAGTTGCAGCCTCACAAGGCGATTTCAAAAAATTCAAAACAGGTCTACCTCGCAGACTCCAATCAGATGCACAAGATGTATATGACATGGTACGTGGCGGAATGAAGATTGCAGAAATGCTAGAACTAGATGAAGCATTGACTATTCAGCAAAGACGCATGAGAGCAATTACCATGCGTAAGTTTAAATCGAAGATTGCTCAAGGTCGTAGACGTATGGCTAAGAAAGCCGCTACTATTGACAAACTAAAGTCACGTGCAAGAAAAGCCGCAATCAAAATCATTCGTAAAAAAGTAGCAGGCAAGAAAGGCGAGAAGTACGAAACTTTGTCTCCATCAGAGAAGATGCTTATCGATAAACGTGTCGCTAAGAAGAAATCTGCTATTGATAGAATCGCTAAGAAATTGCTTCCGCAAGTACGTAAAGCTGACCTAGCTAAACTATCAGGCAAGAAAAGTGCTAACGAAGAGTTTGAATCATTTCTATTCAATGAAGAGTTCGCACAACTTTTTGAAGAGCCCACTACAGGACAAGACCCAGATATCAAAGATAAGAAGGGTACACAGCCTGCAGTATATTACAAGGGTTTAGCCAAGTCAACTAAAGATAAGCGTGACGCACATTTCAAGAAGCACGGTAAAAAAGATGATGATGACAACTCTGCATATAAACCTGCACCTGGTGATGCAGACTCAGAGACTAAGACATCTAAGCACACTAAGAGATATCATCAGATGTTTAACAAAGAAGGTCAAATCAAATTAGATCGCCGCTTTCGTGCATTTCGTTCAAGAAAAGAAGAAGTTGAACTAGATGAGATAAGCATTAATACCGATGCTGAGAAGAGACTGAAGAGACAGCATAAAGATGAAAGATCAAACTTATCTAAAGAGCATGAGCGTGAAATGGACGGACTGCTTACTAGAGAGTTGCGTAAGAAGATCACGCAAGTAAACAAAGAAGAATTTCAATCAGAAAAAGACCTGATTGCATTCATCGAAGAGACTACTAATGATGTATTTGATCAAGTAGAACTAGATGAAGCAAAAGGTAATGAAGGTCTTAAGAAGAAAGCTGAAAAGTCTGGCATGCCATTAGGTATTCTACGTCAAGTTTATAACAGAGGCATCGCCGCTTGGAAAACTGGTCACAGACCTGGTACTACTCCTCAGCAGTGGGGCTTTGCACGTGTTAACTCTTTCATCACTAAATCATCTGGTACTTGGGGCAAAGCAGACGCAGACTTAGCCGCTAAAGTGCGTAAAGAAGAGACTGAAAACGTTACCGAAGCACTTAAAAATCCGTATAAAGGAAAACCCGAACGTGATCTAAAGCGTAAGCTTGCTTCCTTCGAAACTCAATTAGCCGACTTAATTAAAAAGAGCCGTTTCCGTCAACGTAAAGATATCGAAGGCGAAATACGAGATATGGAAACAAAGGTACAGCAAGTAAGGGCCGCATTAAAGGAAGATGTAAACGAAGCATTCGAAGAGTTTATCTCTGAGAAAAGAAGCACACAAGACCTTATCAAGTCTAAGCTAGGTTCTATTACTAACAGAAAGAACTATCAACAAGCAACGAAAACTTTGATAACTCTACTCGATAGAAAAAAGAAAGAATCGAAGGGTAAGATTAGACATGGCGTAGGATACTATGCCGCACAAATCGCAAAAAGTTACGCAGGCGTTGACGGCAGAACATTAGCAGATATGGTGCCTAGTGATTATGTATTCGAACAAGGCGGTGCTGGTGATAGAGGTACTGAAAAAGTCACTAAGCGTTACAAGAAAGATACTCCTGGCGAGACTGTCACTGAGTCAGTAGATGATCTATTTGAAGCACACTTCGAAGAAGAAGTTACTCAGAAGCAGTTGAATGACTTAGAAAGGTTTGCAGATAGATTACTTGACAAGTTTGGTATTGACGTAGAATTCACTCGCCACTTTGCTGATCGTATGAATGATGAACGCAATAAGCCTGCTATCACTATTGCAGAACTTCAGCGAGTATTCAAAAAGATTGCAAAGAACAAAGCAAAGAACATTCGTCAAAATCCTGACATCGAAGCAGTACTTAAGGACATTCAAGCAGATTTGAACTTACCTATCGTAATCAACTATGATAGCGAAAAAGACGAATATGAAGTAGTCAACAAGACTATCATGCGTAAGAAGAACTTTGGTACATCTAGTAAAGTGATCAAGGTATGAAGAAGTTTAGGAACTTTGTGACAGAACTTAAGGTCTATGAACCTAAGTCCACAGATACTCTCGGTTTTACAAGAGACAAGATGCCTCAAGTAAGATCGAAGGATTATGATGGACTTATCAAGCATCTGAAGAAGAATAACGTTGCTGTAAAAAAGACTAAAGTTCCTGCTAAGAGTTTAAAGCCTATTCAGAAAGAATTTAACAAAGATAAGATTGTAGGGGCAATCGCTAAGATCAAGACTCTTGGTCAAGCAAAACCTCTGATTGTGAGTAAAGATAACTATATCATTGACGGACATCATCGATGGTTAGCCGCTCGAAATGTAGGTGGAAATATAGATATCATGCAAGCAGATGTGAAAGTTCATGAATTATTAAAACACGTGTACAGCTACCCAAAGACTTTCACAAAAAAGATACACGAAGGAAATGAAAATGTTTTGGAGAAAAAATAAAATGAGTAAATTTGAACTAACAAAAGAGATGCTGGCAGCAATGATTCCTGGCAACTCAAAAGTAGATATGTGGTACGATGCGATTGTAGAAATCTTTCCTAAGTACGACATCAACACGCCAGAAAGAATGGCTGGATTTATAGCACAATGTGCCCACGAAAGTAACAACTTCAAGTCACTAGAAGAAAACTTGAACTATAGCGAGAGTGCATTGAATAGAGTATTCGGACGCTACTTTGGTAAGTCACCAAAGCGTAACGCAAAAGAGTATGCACGTAACCCAGAGATGATTGCCAACTACGTATATATGGATGAGTTTCGTAAGTACAAGATGGGCAACGTTAAAGACGGTGACGGGTGGTTGTTTAGAGGTCGTGGATTAAAGCAACTTACTGGTCGTGAGAACTATACTAAGTTTGGTAAGACTGTTAACATGTCTGCTGAACAAGCCGCTGAATACGTAGCAACTGAAAAGGGTGCTATCGAAAGCGCATGTTGGTTCTGGAAGACATCTAAGTTAAATGCTATCGCAGACAAAGGCGATATCGTTAAAATGACTAAGAAGATCAACGGTGGTGATATTGGACTTGCTGATAGAACTAAGCGTTACAAAGCCGCTATTGAAATTATGGGTGGAAAGATTCCTGCTACTAAAAAGTCTAGCGTGAAGCATACAACTGTAGGCGTTGGTGACAGAGGAGACACTGTTGCGGCTGTACAGAAAGCATTAGGAATTGGCTCTGATGGTATTTTTGGACCTGGCACTAAGCGCACGTTAAAAGCTTGGCAAGCCTCAAATGGGTTGACTGCTGATGGAGTAGCTGGTCCTGCAACGTTAAAGAAACTACTAGGATAGTACGATGATTAAAAAGTTTAGCGATTTTAGAACAGAAGCAAAAGACTCAGGCGAGTACGATAATGAGGGTGGCATGGCTAAGACTCAACTTAGAGGTGTACTTGCAGATGCAGAACACATGATAGGCATGTTTGACGATGAAGACAATCTGCCAGAGTGGGTTCAGAACAAGATCACCAAAGCCGCTGACTATCTAAACTCTGCTCATCGATATATGATGAACAAAGACGGAGAAGAGTAATGGCTTGGGTTACAGTTACTAATAACACTGAGTGGGAATACGATAATGCCGCAACTGCATCTGACACTTATTCAGATACTCCTGGCACTATCGCTAATGGTATTCGAACATTTACTTTACCTGGTGGTAACGCTAGACAGACATATATCAAGTGTAGAAAAACTAGTAACCCACCTGCAACTGGTGAACTTGACAAGACATATTGGGACGCACAATGATGAAAAGCTTTAAAAGATATAACGAAGAAGCTGTTGATGCCGTATGTGAAGAGTGCGACATCTATGCAGATTTAGTTTTAGAAGAATCTGAGTATCAAGGAAGAAAGGTTACGCTAAACGACCCGTTTCGACTACCCAGTGGTTCTAAGAGAAAGTTTGGCGTATACGCTAAAAATGATAAAGGTAACGTGGTGAAAGTTCAATTTGGTGATCCGAACATGGAAATCAAACGAGATGATCCTGCAAGAAGAAAAAGTTTTAGGGCTAGACACGGTTGTGACAATCCAGGTCCAAAGTGGAAAGCTAAGTACTGGTCTTGCTATCAATGGCGAGCCAGTGCCAAAGTAGATAACTAATAAATAGTAACATAAAATAATTAAAGGAGAAACTCATGTTTAAGAAACCAGAAAATATTCAGCCATTGCCAGCAGGTATGGTAGATGCTTTCACTGCTAAAGTCGCTTCTCAGGGATACAAGATGCCTGAGGCAGAGCCTGTTGCAGAAGCCGAAGTAGAAGTAGAAGCACAGCCTGAAGAAGTATCAGAAGCAGTAGCATCACGTGGCGCAGATAAAACTAAACCAGGTGACGGCGACACTAAGATGCCTAAAGTTGCTGATGTGACTCCAGAAATTGGCATGATCTCATCGAAAGATAAGGCAGCCAAGTCTGTAGAAACTGCTGTAAAAGCCGCTTCAAAATCTCAACACGAAGAAATTGAACTCGTTCAAGACGGTGGTAAAGTACAAGTTGAAGATGTAATGTATGAAGCTACGATTAAGGTAAAAGCATTCACTGGTAAGGCACCAGCTGGTATCAAAGTAAAGAAAATCGCTTCATCCTCTATGGGTGGTAACGATGTTGAAATGACTGGTCCAGATGCTAAACTCATTGCTTATGCTAAGAAGAGTCTTGGCTGTGATGCGTCATGTAAGACTATCGCAGACGTTGAAAAGAGTCTGAGTGAAGTATACGAAAGTAGCTGTAGCACAGTATCATCTTCATACAAGCCTAAAGCTAAGAAAGAAGAGATTGATCCAGTAAATCCTAAAGCTGTTAAAAAGAAGTTTGATGATCGTAAAGACAAAGACATCGACAATGACGGTGATGAAGATGAGTCAGATGAGTATTTACACAGACGCAGAAAAGCAATTTCTAAAGCTTTGGAGGACTAAATGACTAACGAACTAAACGAAAGATTTAGTCCTATGCATGTCAAGCAAGCGATTGGTATTGCGTCTGATAAACGCTATGCTGGTGGCAATATGACTGGTGCAGTCAAAGCTATTGAGAAGATGAAAAAAGGATTGTCTGATCATCCACAAGTTAGGGCGGTACTTAAGCGTCAAAACGAAGATGTGAATGAGAAGTTTGATCCTGCTGACTTTGATATGGTCGCAACTGACAAAGATAAAGCTGGCGCTAAGATGAACATTATCATGCAGTTGCGTAAAGCGGCTGACGTGAGAGGTAATCTTCCTATTCAATTTGCTGACGGTAAGAAAGCTAAGTTACCTCCAAAAGTAATTGAACTTGCACTTAAGAAGTTTGCTTCTTTTCGTAAGCCAGATACTAAAGAGAAACTTCAAACTGCAATGAGTAAATCATACAAAGATATGGTACATGCTCTGAAAACTATGCGTGAAGAAGTTGAACTGGATGAAGCAAGGCGTACTCCTGGTCATGATCAAGTAACATTCAAAGCTGTTCCACATAAAGACGTAGATGACTTTGAAAAGCTTATTAAATCTGTCGGCCAATTTAAGATGATTATCAAAGGAACTCCAAAGGGCACTGACTTTATTGTTTCAGGTCCAAGAGCGTCTATGGATAAGCTAGATAAAGCACTTAGATCCAATAAGCGATTTAGCGAATCAGTGGAAATTGATACTACGCCTCTAACTGAGGGAGTAGACAAGGCTAAGATTCAAAAGCAAATTGATCAAGCAGAGAAGTATCTTAAGAGTTTCTTTGGCAATACTTCTTCTGTCAAAATGAAAAAGTTTGCTATTCAGAAAAAAATTGAGAAACTAAAAAAGCAACTCAATGAAGCTGAAGAAGATTATTGTGATTGCGGATGTGAGTGCGGAAAGAAAATCTGTGAATCGTGTGGTAAGCCACATAACCCAGAAAATCTTGAAGAGGCTAGACCACCACGAATTCAGAAAGGTAAAGCCAAAGGCTCTATCTCTGCAACTGGTATACGTGGCAAAGGCAACAAAAAGTTTGATGTAGATATTAACTTCGATAACGGTAAATTCTCGTTTCGTATCACAGATGAATCTGGAAAGTTTCAAACTGTAGGTATTAAGCAAGCGTCTAAGATGTTAGGTGAAGAAGTTACTAATGAACTAATGGCTGAACAGAACCTTCAAGAAGCACCTAGCTACAAACTACATCACAATACTTTTAGCGGTGCAGTACAAGAAGCAATTGCAGTCGCTAAGAAACAAGGTTATGACGTTGATGAAGATGATTGGTCTGATAAAGTCGCTACTGGTCCTAAAAAGCCAAGTAAAGACAAAACTAACAGATACTCTATCAAATTAACTAAGAATGGCAAGCCCACTCGCAAGTTTTTACAAATTCAAGTGTATAACATGGGCGCAAAATACGAACTGAACTGTTACGTTCAATAAATACTAAGAACCATTTAAAAGGAGAAATAAAATGGCACTATGGGGAAACACAGACGTTGATGCAGATATTCCGTCTCATTTGAGTACGGCTGACAACGCAAAATGTTACTTTGTCGATATCACTGAAGCAGGTATAGCGGCTAACAAAGCAAAGGGTCTAAATACTGGTGGGTGGAATCTTTATTCAACTTACACTGATGGAACTGGCGCAACTCGACACAAAGCCGAAACTCTTGTAGCTATGGGTGTTACTGCAGCCACTGCAGGCGATGCTGGTACTACTGGTGTTACTGCTGACGAAGACGCAGTTGTAGCTGATAGTTAATCCGCTGATAGTTATAAATATACTGGAGAGCAATAAAGCTCTTCAGTATTATAACTAAAGGTGAATAAACTATGAAACTTGACGAAGACAGCTTTTTGTTGTATGCTGCCAAATATTACGATATTAGAATGGCCGCATCTTCAGAAGAATTTTATGACGATCTTAAACGATTTCAACATCTGAAAAGATTGTTTAAGCGATATGATGACGATGACGATTTAAAGGTAAGACTGATATTGAATCATCTAACTGTATTGTATAACTGTTTTGGTTATTCAGCGACCACTATGTTATTTTACAAACTAGAAGACTATCATCAGTTTTTAAAACCTTTTGTAGTCTTTCTAGCTTTCATGCCTGACGTAGTAGAATATAGTGATAAGAAAATTATAGCATCCGAGATACCTTTAGACCTTAGAATTATAAAAGAGTTAAGAGAATTATGATAGTCGATCTTTTTTTAGTATATCAATTTATCCGCAGACTCGCTACGCCGTTTACTGAATGGAAGGCGCATGAGTTGGGCATTATTGACGATAAAGGTGTACAGCTAAAGAAGCGCAGAGACTTTACGACACGTGAAGAGAAGGATGCGTATGGAATATTCGACATCATGATTACTAAATTAAAGAGATTGATTGAGAAGGTACCTGGCGGTAAAACAAGACTTGGGTCTTACGCCGCGGCTCTCTATCTCATAAAAGAACACAGTACCATTTTAGATCAAGGAGAAACTCTCACGGAAGAGCACCTTGAAGAAAAGTTAATGGAATATATGTCACTTGTCGAATCCACGCAGTTTGATGTGGATCAATTATTTGAACGGGCATTTGAAGAAGATGCTCCAGCTAATTCAGCAGGTGGTGGAAATATCGCAGGAATTGGAGTTGGAGCTGACGGAGAACCCGGTGTTAGTGTAGCACAACAGAAGAAGCGTAAGAAGTCTTCTCCAGTTGTGAAAAGATTCAAAGACCGAGTGACTTTACTCGGCGCAAATACCAAGGGTTAATAAATGAGCGATTTAAATACTGTCAGGACAGACGTTGAGATCCTTAAGAAAGACGTATCTAATATACAAGGTCTACTAGGTAGACTTGATATCGCAATCGATAAGATTGCTGATGCGACTAATGGTATTTCCCAGATACTTGCAGTTCATGCAAGCGAGATCAAAGACACCGAATTGGATCTAGTAGAGCGTAAGCGGCTAGCAGAAAAAGAGGTAGATTTACTTCACAAACGAATCTCTCAAAAAGATGCTGAAAACAAGGAAACAGCAGAATTTCACCACAACACTCTCATGACATTTCTTAAAGAACATGATGAGCGAAGTGAGCAATACATCACCAAGATGAATGATCGTATTACTACGCTAGAGAAGTGGAAATGGGTCATGTTAGGTGGCGCCACCGTTGTGGGATTCCTATTAGCTGAACTAGAAGGTTTTTTACATATTCTCAGATAATATGTCTTGACACCACGCTCCAATAGTGTATAATGACACTTATAGTCTAATACAACAGCGGAGTTTCATTTGAATATTACAGACCTAAAGTATTCTGGCATCTTGTCTACTCGCCTAGAACGCTTCTCAATAAAATCACATTCTCCATACAGAGCAAACTTTCGTTGCCCTATCTGTGGCGATTCACAGAAGTCGAAGATGAAGGCACGTGGGTGGATTCTAGAGAAAGACAATAGCGCAATATTCTACTGCCATAACTGTAATGCGTCTCACGGGATGCGTAACTTCTTAAGAGCAGTTGACCATAACTTATTCAATGAGTATGTGATCGATACTGCACTAGAGATGGGACAGAAGAGGGAACTCTTTCAGAAGAAGAAAGAAGAACCAATCAAGCCTCTTGATAAGCTTCAAATGAAAGCGCCCAACTTTCGTAAGAAGGGCTCGCCTCTACTCAAAATAAAAAAGATATCTCAGCTAAATTATTCGCATAAAAGTAAGATTTATGTGCAAAATCGACAGATCCCAGCATCGAAACAATATAAATTATACTACGCACCAAAATTTAATGAGTGGGTAAATTCGATCATACCTGGCAAGCTTCCTACTGTAGAGAACGATAAGCCTAGATTGATAATGCCATTCATAGACAAAGCAGGTAATCTATTTGGCTTTAATGCTAGGGCGTTTGGTAATGATGAGTTAAGATACATCACTATCATGATTGATGAGAATATGCCTAAAGTTTTTGGCTTAGATGATGTAGACTTTTCTAAGAAGTATTACGTAGCAGAAGGTCCTATCGACAGTCTGTTTCTGAGTAATGCAGTTGCTATGGCTGGCGCCGATGGCAATGCAAGTGGACTAGAGAGTACAGAGAATGCAGTCTTCATATTCGACAATGAGCCTCGAAACAAAGAGATCGTTGCACGTATGGAAAAGTGTCTAGATAGAGGATATAAAGTTTGTATCTGGCCTAAAAATGTATTGCAGAAAGATATAAATGATGTTATAATGACTGGAGTAACGCAAGCTTCACTTGAGTTAATTATAGATAATAATACGTTCTCTGGCTTAGAGGGCAAGTTACAACTTACATATTGGAGAAAATGCTAATGGATGGAGAAGTGAATTGATCAGAGCAATCTTTGCATGTGATAGAGAAAATGGAATTGGCAAGACGGGTACTCTGCCATGGGCGCATAACTCAGAAGACTTAAGGTGGTTTAAAAAGTGTACAGACGGTGATGTTGTAATTATGGGCAGAAGAACGTGGAACGATCATAAGATGCCTAAGCCTCTTCCTAATCGTTACAACATTGTTATATCATCTCAAAATATACCAGCTGGTCCTAATGTAGTATTACATTCAGTTAAATCAGTAGAACAGCACATTAAAGAGTTTAATCAAGACATTTGGATCATTGGCGGTAAACATACGTTTGATGAACTAATGTACATGTGTGAAGAAGTGTGGATTAGTCGTATCAATGGAGTGTACGATTGTGATACTCGTATAAGTGATTTAGTAGACTTCGAACTATACTTTAAATCCTACGATGTAGATAAGAACTTACGAATTGAAAAGTATAGAAGATCACTATGAACATTTATTTGAAAGCGTTAGCAGACGTATTGTCCTCAGGCGAGGAGAAAACTGATCGCACTGGTACAGGTACTAAAAGTATCTTTGGTTATCAGATGCGATTTGACTTGACAAAAGGCTTTCCGGCTGTTACAACTAAGAAGTTAGCTTGGAAGTCAGTTGTCGGTGAGTTACTATGGTTTCTCGAAGGCTCTATGAACGAGCGTAGATTAGCAGAAATAACTTATGGAAAAGATAGATCAGAACTAACTGAGAAGAGAACTATCTGGACTGACAATGCAGAGAATCAAGGCAAAGAACTTGGCTACTCTGACGGAATGTTAGGTCCAGTCTATGGTTTTCAGTGGAGAAACTTTGGCGGTGAGATTTACAATAGTGCGCCACATCTTAAAGGTACTGATCAGATTGAGTGGCTTATCAATGAGATAAAGACAAACCCAGACAGTCGTAGATTGATTCTAAGTGCATGGAATCCTAATCAGATCGACAAGATGGCTTTGCCACCGTGTCACACATTGGCACAGTTCTATGTTAGTAATGGAAAATTGAGTTGTCAGATGTATCAGAGAAGCGCAGACTTGTTTTTAGGTGTACCCTTTAACATTGCAAGCTACTCTTTATTGACTCATATTATAGCAAAAATAACCAACTTAGAAGTACAGGATTTCGTACTTACGGTTGGGGATGCACATATATATACTACACACTATGAAGCAGTGAACACACAACTACAGCGAACCCCGCAAGAGTTACCCACACTGAATATCATTAAAGACTTTTCTTCTCTTGAAGAAGTACTGGGCTTGGACGTCTCTGACTTCCAGCTAGATAATTATAACCCATTAAGTGCCATCAAAGCAGAGATGGCCATTTAGAACGGAACCAAAGATGACTATAAGAATAGACAAGAGTAAAGATGATCTTTTAGCAGACTACGCTGTAGGTATGCTTAAGGATTTTTATTTAACAGAGTATGAATCATCACCTCAAGAGGCATACAAACGTGCCGCTACTGCGTGGTCAAAATACAAAGATGATATGGATGAAGATTTAGCGCAACGATTGTACAACTATGTATCGAACAAATGGTTCATGTTTGCGTCACCCGTATTATCAAATGCTCCTAATGGATCTAAGCAAGGCAAAGGCATGCCGATCTCTTGTTTTCTAACTTATGTACCAGACACTCTAGAAGGTCTAATTGATCATACTGCTGAATTGCGATGGTTGTCAGTCTACGGTGGCGGTGTTGGTGGTCATTGGTCTGATGTTCGTACAGTAAGCGATATTGCACCTGGTCCTATGCCATTCTTACATACAGTAGATGCTGATATGATTGCGTATCGTCAAGGTAAGACTCGTAAGGGTTCTTATGCGGCATATATGGACGTATCTCACCCAGATATTATCGAGTTCTTGAACATGAGAATTCCGACAGGTGACGTTCAACGTAAGGCACTTAACTTACATAACGCAATCAATGTATCAGATGCATTCATGGAAGCTGTAAGTAATGGCGGCACTTGGGATCTGAAAGACCCGAAAGATGGCAAAGTTAAAGAAAGTGTTGATGCCCGTAAGCTATGGGAACGTATCATGGAGATTCGTTTTCGTACAGGTGAGCCATATCTAAACTTCATTGATACTGCTAACAATGATCTACCTCAGCCTCTTAAGGATCTAGGTCTGAAGATCAATGGATCTAACTTGTGTAATGAGATTCATCTTCCAACGTCTGCTGAACGTACTGCGGTGTGTTGTCTATCTTCGTTGAACTTAGAGTATTATGATGAGTGGAAAGATACATCTATTGTAAAAGATTTGGTTCGTATGCTTGATAATGTATTAGAATACTTTATTGAGAATGCACCTGACACTATCACACGTGCAAAATACTCGGCAGCCAGAGAACGTAGTATTGGTCTTGGTGCAATGGGCTTTCACTCACTTCTACAGAAGCACAAAGTGGCTTGGGAGTCTGAACTAGCGAAAGAGATTAACGATGTAGTATTCAATCACATTAAGAGTCAAGCAGTAGAAGAGACAGAGAAACTTGCTGAAGAACGTGGTGACTATCTTGATGGTGTAGGCAGTGGACGTAGAAACTCACATCTTCTTGCTATCGCACCTAATGCTAGTTCTGGTGTTATTCTTTCAACGTCTCCGTCTATTGAGCCATTGAAAGCTAATGCATACACACATCGTACACGTGCTGGTTCTTTCTTAGTGAAGAACAAGTATCTAGAAGAAGTGCTTGAACTCAAAGGAGAAAACAATGACACTAATTGGACTTCTATTATTACTAGAAAAGGTTCAGTTCAACACCTGCCCTTCCTGACAGAAGGCGAAAAGGCAATCTTTAAGACTGCCGATGAACTAGATCAAAACTGGGTTGTACAGCATGCCGCAGACAGACAAAAATATATCTGTCAAGGTCAATCTGTGAATCTATTCTTCCCATCAGGCGCACCTAAATCGTATGTCAATCAAGTACATTTACGTGCATGGAAAGAAGGTCTAAAAGGTCTGTATTATCTGCGTACAGAAGCAAAACAACGTGCAGAGAATGTTAGTGAAAAAGTCGAGCGAGTAGCACTAGCAGGAGATATGCGTACTATCGTGTACTCTAAGAAAGATTGTCCGTTCTGTTCTATGGCAATGGAAGAGTTAAAGTTACGAGGTATTCCTTATGATAAGATAGACCTCAAAGAGATCGGCAAGACAGCCGCAGAAGTAACTGGACGTAAAGATGTCAAGAGTGTTCCGCAAATCTATATTTCAGGTGAGTATGTTGGTGGATACAATGAATTGATGGAATTTTTAAA
>Ga0102813_1000856_pt1 | contig 13634 bp, 10 predicted proteins | sample ColrivemetaGS725_FD_84512 | JGI IMG/M metagenome (GOLD analysis project Ga0102813, IMG submission 84512) | Estuarine microbial communities from the Columbia River estuary - Flood tide ETM metaG S.725 | ecosystem: Environmental > Aquatic > Marine > Intertidal zone > Estuary | place: USA: Columbia...
ATTGGAAATTCAGACTCAGATTTTCTATCTAATTTGGTAGATACTATTCGTGCAAATTACTCCATTAATAATTGCTTATTTGTCACTGGTTTTTCACAAGGTGGATTCATGACCTATAAATTTGCTAATACCACATCTCACAATGTAACCGCTATTGCTGTTGGTTCAGGAAACATGTCAAATGCGCTACAAAATTCCTCAGCCTCTGCTCCGCAAATACCTATCATGCATTTTCACGGCACTGATGACAACTTAGTTTCTTACGATGGAACATTTTTGATTTCGTCTGTTGAAAATACGATTCAATGGTGGGTGGATCACAACAACTGCAATACTACACCTGTATTCAGCAACATTACAAATTCTAATTTAACGGATGGATCAACTGTTGAAAAATATTATTATGATGGAGGAGCAAGCGAAAGTGAAGTTACGTTCTACAAAGTAATAAACGGAGGTCACACTTGGAGCGGAGCAACACCAATTCCTGTTTTTGGCAATACGAATCAGGACATTAATCAAAGTGAAATCATAGGAGGTTTCTTTTCCGAACTTTGTTCTAAGAGTACAGGAATTAATGAAACACCATCTGAAAATTCATTAAGCGTTTATCCAAATCCTTTTATAAGCCAATTAACTATTAACACAAATAATTATGAAGAGCTCACCATGATTATTTATAATAACCTTTCGCAACCTATCATTAAAGAGACTTTTGAAAAAACAGTCATCATAAATACCGACCACTTTCCTGGGGGAATTTATTACTATGAAGTACGAGGTGGGAAAGGACTTCTTAAGTCTGGTAAAGTCATCAAAAATTAAAAAAAAAGCAAGTCATTTAAAATACTTAACTAATGAAAAGGTCAATGAAACTAAATTTATTTATATCAATATTCCTCTTTTTCTCCTTTTCAGGAATAGCACAAATTAATCCCCAGTTCAACGCAATCCCCGCAAATTGGAATATTAACAGTCCAAACCCTGTCTTTGTTCAAAATTTCAACTATGACAATATAGACTTAAATAAGCAAGTCTTTCACTTATTCTTACCAGATACCACAGGTAATTTTCCTCTTGTTATTTTTATTCATGGAGGAGGTTTTATATCAGGTACTCCGGATATTGTTACAACTCCTGAAAGAAGACAAGACATTAAATATTTTCTGGAAAACGGAATCGCGTTTGCCAGTGTTGGATATCGTCTCATTAACAATACTGGTCCAGATAATGAAGGTGTAATCAAATGTTTGAATGATGCAAAGAAAGCATTACAGTTCATGCGTTATTATTCAAATGACTTACGGATTAATTCTACAAAAATAGCTTTGCAAGGACGGTCAGCTGGAGCAAGTATTAGCTACTGGTTGGGAACTCGACCTGACATGGCAGATCCAAATGCTACAGATTCTATTTTACAGCAATCAACAAGGGTTTGTGCGGTGGACTTATATGGCCCTCAAGCTACGCTGGATATATATAAATGGGAGACACAAGTATTCAATAACTTTGATGGGAACGGCACCAACTATACGCTAGATAGTATGGTAAACTTAATGGGTTTTGAGAGAGTTTCTAATCTTTATGGCGACTTTGACTCTATCTCCCAGATTTTAGTTGACCCTGCTTTGATTCAGTATCGACAGGATGTAGATCAACTTTTTTACTTGTCTAATGATGATCCTCCATTGTTCATCAGCAGTCAATCCTTGGCAGTTCATCCAAGTCAGGACCTGGTTCATCATTCCTTTCACGGTCGAGAAATTCATAATACTGCTTTGGCGGTGGGTGTATCAGAAGTTAAGGCAGATATCCCGGCACTATCAATTAATACAACTAATGGAGAGAGCGGGATTGAGTTTTTGCTAAGGCACTTGAATAGTTGCTCAATAACAACCTCAATACCAGATATAAAAGTCAGTGAAAATTATATTGACATTTTTCCAAATCCAGTAGTCAATCAATTTACTATTAATGGAACATTAACGCTGAATCAAATTGATATTTTAGATGCTGCTGGGCAAATAATACAAACAATCAATAATGTCGAAAATACTCATACCATCGACATTTCAGTGCTTCCTGGCGGTTTGTATTTTGTCAGAGTGATGGATCTTTCGAATAATTTATTGGAAGTTCAGAAGATAATTAAGCTTTAAAAAACAAAAATTCGAAACGCTCCATGAGTAATCATTAACATAAATTAACACTACAGCTAACACTATATATCAGGCCATATCTCCTCGTTCCTCGGAGAGACGTTCGATATAATTATCCGTTAGTGGCAACTGAAAAACAATAATTAAAGAGAATGAATTTGAAGAAAGCATACCTTACAATCGTAATGATTTTTAGCATTCTAACAACATTCTCGTCTTGCAACAATCAAGGCAATTCAAATAATGCACAAAGACTGATAAAGCAAGAATTTAATAATGATAAAAAAACGGAACTTGATTTAAAAGCAACTGTAATTTACCGAGACAAAAAAGACAACCTATGGTTTGCGAGCAAAGAAAAAGGAGTTTACAGATATGATGGTGAAAATCTTTCATTTTTTACTTCAAATGACGGTCTGCACAGTTACAATATAATAAGTGTTCAAGAGGATAGTGTCGGAAATCTTTATTTCGATACTCCGGATGGCGTTTTCAAATATGATAAGGGAAAATTTGCCACTATACCTATTGCTAAAAGTGAGGAAACGGAAAATGAGTGGAAATCCGAATCAGGAGATTTGTGGTTTAGAATTGGATGGGATCAGAATGGACCTTATCGCTTTGATGGAGAAGCACTGCATCATTTAAAATTTCCAAAAAACAAAATGGAAGATGAATTCTACAAGAAATATCCAAATGTCTCCTTCAATCCTTACGCAATTTATTCCATTTACAAAGACAGTAAAGGTAATATGTGGTTTGGCACGTCTAACTTGGGTATTTATTTATTTGATGGAAAGGAAATTAGTTGGATGTATGAAAACCAACATATTGAAACACCAGAAGGTGGTAATTTTGGTGTTCGTTCTATAGGCGAAGACCAAGATGGAAACTATTGGATATGCAATGTGAACTACAAATACTCACTATTACCGAACGAAACAGAAGGTAACGGACTAAAGTCTATAAACTATAAACGTGAAGTTGGGATAGAAAATATAGCGGATGAGAATTTATATTTCTATTCAATGGAAATTGACAAAAATGGGGACTTATTAATGTTTGCTGGAGATTACGGATTATGGCGAAATAATGGAAAGGAGCTGATACCATTCTTTATCAAAGATGGTAAACTAAATATTTCTCCTACTTCAATATATAAAGACAAACTTGGGATACTATGGTTTGGAACTGATGAATATGGAATATATACATATGATGGAAATACTTTTGAAAGGTTTAAAATAAAAAAATAACAGCCACTAACACTGTATATAAATCATAGCCGCCTATCGGCAGGCTACGCTTCATATACTAACCGTTGGCATTAATTATATAAAACGAAATTAGAAATTTAATAAAAAAAAATGAACTTTAAAATTAAATTAACCCTTATTCTTTTTTTAGCTATTACATTTAATATTAATGCACAAGATTGCGAGGCTATTCGTGCAAAAGCTATTCAATTAGAAACCTCTTTAGACAAAGCTAACCCAAAAACATATTATGACTATGCTATGTATATACGTCTTCAAGTTGTTGCTAATAACAATTGTATTAATAAAGACATAATCCATTCTGTTTACGACTTATTAGTACAAGGAGCAAACAATGGAAGTATAAGATGTGCTGCTAGATTAGTGATGGTTTCTCAGTTTGGACTATATAATTATCCTACACATCGATACAAAGCATTTGAAATTTCTATGATGTTCTTAAAACTTGCTGCTGAGACTTATGAGTCAGACCCTTCTTTATATAATGAATTTGGGTATATTATTCCTACTATTTATTTGCGTCTCTACCTTCAAAACAAAAGTTGGCGATATGATTTTAATTCAAGTCCAGAATTAGCTGCGGCAGTATTCGAATTATTTAAACTAGGTGAGGCTCCAGAAATAAAGGAATCTGATTTAAATTCTTTTAAACAAGTGAAAAAAGATTACCGTAAAGTTTGGGTATACCCATATCTCTTAGGTTCTTTTGGAACCACAATTGATTATACAAAAGGAATCGAAGAAGCCAATAAGGTTGACGAATCTTATCGAAACAGTTGGATTATTAAAATACTAAAAGACCACAGTAACGATGTCGATTTTTCAAACCCTGCAGCTCTTGCTTTTCTTGGTGCAAGAGAAGGGAAAAGATGGTATGATATTGCACAAGTAGATCCATACTCTAACACAATATATCAAGCTAATATAAGTAAAGTTAATTCTGAATTGTTATTCGAGGAATCTTACAATAACATAAGTACTCCTCTAAAAGAAATTATTGATGCAGCTTACCCTGAATGTAATGATATCGCTAAAAAATGGGAAGTGGTTAATGAATCAAGATTAAAAGAGCCTGAAAGCTATCCACAATGGAAATTTTTACCTAAAAATGAGCAAGAAAGTCTTTACTCAGAAGCCTTAAAAGGGGAAAAGTCTACACTTAAAGAAAAGGAGCAATTCCAAATTTATAAAGCAATGGTAGAATCTGGTCAAAATAAAGCCTTAATTCAATTGGCTAATGCATACAAATTGGGTGAAGGAGTTTTTCCAATTGGAAGTCAAGCAATTAAAACTTATAAAAAAGCACTAGCTTTTCCAACCTTAAAAGAAGAAGCCGCTTATAACTTAGCAGAAATCTATGATGGTTACTTAGATGACGTAGCTATCAATTGGGTTGAAGCAGCCAAATATTACAAAATGGCTACAAACTATAATCCTAAATCTTATACTATGCTTGGTGAAATGGCTCTTTTTGGTGTTGGAGGCCTTACCAAAAGTAAAACAACTGCAATTGAGTACTTTAAAAAAGGATATGAAAATGGTGATAATGAAGCCTCTTTAAAATCTGAAATTATACAATTACTACCCTTTACAAATAATAAAATAAAAAGTGAAAACTATACACTTTCGTTAAAAAATGAAGAACAAATTAAAATACGAAATATTTCAAATGAAAATAGTTTAACGATTACTGTTACTTATAGCGTACCTCAAGGAATGGAGAAAAATACATTTAAATTATTTCCATCACAGCAGTATAATTCAGCTATTAAATATAGTACCTGGTCACCTTCAGCAATTCTAACGGGTGAAGGAGAAGAAGATATTATTATTTACAATAATAAATTCAGAAAAGGTTCTAGACAAATTGGAGTATTTTATATAGTAGGTGAAAATCAAAATGAATTTCAAAGTCTTGTTTATGAAATACCTATTGCCATTTGTTTTTTACCTCAAAAATAAGAACTATTCTTATGTCAAAATAGCTAATACCAAAACACATAGTATTGACTATATTCTTAAACACTTTAAGTGCCTTTGAAATAAATAAAATCAGAGGTTAAAAAATAAAGACTTAGTCAATAAATGGTGAAGTAAACTATTTTATATAAAACAAAAGTACACTAATGCCAACAATGTATATAAAAAAATAGGCGAAATAGTAGTGAAAAAAAGGTTTTTGGCTCGTTTCAATCTTGGTGCTTAACCGAAAGTTTGGTGCTTCGAAATCGCCTACTTTTCATATACCAACCGTTGGCAGTAATAAAAAAAAGAATAATCATGAAAACAGCACATCTTCTTTGCATAATATTTCTTTTGACAGGAATAAAAGGGTATGCCCAGACAGAGCTAAAGCTCTACACGACTGGTTTTGAAAGACTAGGTGCTGGTATTGAATACTTTACAAATGAGCATATTGGATTTGAATTAGGAAGTTCCTATTGGCAAAAAAAGACGAATTATAATCTTATTAATGCTGATATTGAACAAAAGGAGGTTAATTTTTATGTTAATGCAATGATTAAAAGATATTCAGCACCGAAACTTAATAATGCAGGTATTTTCTATGGTGGGTATATTAGATACTGGATGGAGGCTCAATCAATAATTAACGATGATAACTGGACGATTGAACAAAAAGATTATTATATTAGTAACAATCGCAGAAGGACTTTAAGGACTCATAAGATTTCATTGGGTGGGATTATGGGGTACAAAACACAATTTAGTAGTAAGTTGAGTCTTGGGTTCACATTTGGTCTTGGCAGTTCCATCCCCTCATCTTATTGGAAAAAAGTAACTTATTATGATTATTCTGTAAAAACATCTCCAGTTAACAATACCTTATTTGGAAATTTAGCGCTCATAAGTGTAATTGGTCAAATAAGTATAAATTATAGATTTGGTAAGATTTAAATTCTAATTCTTTGTAATAAAACTAGTGCCAACAAAGTGTTTAGTGCATAGCACCCTGCGAGATGCTACGACACCATACGCCAACCGTTGGCATTCATTAAATCATATGGTTACTCCTAAATTGTAAATGGACAAACAAAAAATTGAAAACCTGAGGGAAAAACGAAAGTTACTTCAAGAAGAAATTCGGTTAAAAAAAATCCGTGACAGGATTACTCCTCAACTGAAATATCTCCATGAGCATGATTCAATATATAAGGTTCATTATGAATCTAAACATGTCAATTGGATAAATGAAAATCTTAAAGTTCGTACGAAAGATGGTTATAGAGGTATTCATGGTGACTTTCAAATAGATGTAAATGATAATAGCTGTTTATCAGCGACTATAACAACTAAAGACGAACTACTAACTTTAAAACCTGTTGCCAAATTTCTTGACGACATACCAAATGACACTACATTTATAATTTGCTCACTAGGTGGTGATCCTGAATTAGAAATTTCAAAAGAGACTTTTATTTCCAAACCATCAATATTTTTCTTTAATCCTGAAAATTGGATTATTAGTACTGATAGAAAATTCTTAATTGAAAGTATATGGGAACAGAGCGTTATAAGGTTCATTGACATATCTCAATCTATGCCTATTTTAAAAGTCAAAGTAGAAATAGAAAACTAAAATAAAACGGAATGCCAACAAAAAATAAAACTAATGCTAGCCAGCGCATTGCAAACTTTGGGTACACGCTTTTACATTCGACATTCAAGTCCTTTCGGACATTGAAGTCTTAGAAATCGCACTATTTTTATTTAAACGTTAGGCAATATTAAAAACAGACAAGAATGAAAACTTATTTAACAATCATATTCCTGTCTATCTCAACTATTACTTTTAGCCAAGATATTGAAAACAGATTATCTGATGAAAAAGTTAATGAAGTAGCCTGCGCAGTTTGCAGTAACGTAAATTGGGCAAAGTCAGAAGGACAAGATATGCCTCCTTGGAAGCAAACAATGGAAAGGCTTATGGGGTTTAAAGGAAATAATGAGGAGTTTAGGGCATTCTTTAACAGCTTTTTAAAAACATATAAAAACCAAATAATTTGTCCGAGATTCAAAGTAAGCTCTCGAGTTTATCCTCCCCAACATCTCTTTAAAAGAATATTGGCTGTAGAAATGAATGAAATATTTGAAGAATATTTCTTTGATTTAGAAGAAGGCGACATTGACTACAATGCCTACGAAATAGTTAATGAAAAAAAAGAAACTATATTAGATTGGGTTGAAAATTGGATAGCCCAAGGCAAAGGTGACGCAGAAGAACTGAGAGATATAGCCTATAGTTTAAGAGATGAATTTGGAGCTAAATATGGAAAAGAACTCCCTAACTAATTTAAACCCATCTGAACAATTAGAAAACAAAATTGCCTAACACTAAATATAAAACAGCGAAAAGCCGTTTCATATTCTTAACGTTAGCAAACAATAAAAGGCAACATTAAAAAATGAAATACATAATTAAACTCATACTAATCATTGCATTTACACCTTTTGTATTCTCTCAAGAATCCCATTGGAACAAACAGCTCCTTCAGCAAACGAAGGGCAAAAAAATTATTCGATGGGAACGTCAAGTGAGCTATGGAAGCTGGACGGCAATTTTAAAGGTTAAGAAGATAGGTGTTTATTCTGTAGAAATTAGTGAAGAATCTGATGTGGAAGGAAACGACAGTTCGTATGTGTATTCTGTTCACAACAACATCAAACCTAAATATGATCAAATAGCGGTTTTTAAACCAATCAAGGAAGAAGACAGTGATTTAGTAGATGAGCTACAAGTTCAGAAAACAGAAGTTGCTGAGGTTAAGATTAAAAAGAAAACTGGGATCATCGTACGTTATGGGGATGATTACGACAAGTACTATCTGGACGCACAGGATTTCTTCGAGTCCATCGCCTGGGAAAACAACAAAGGAACTTATGTGCCTGTCAAGAATAACGACATGTGGGGAATCTATGATTGGTTTAAGCAGGTATTTCTTTTCAAATGTGAGTATGCTACGATGGATGACCTTCCAAAAACAACAGACCCGTATGGTTTTAATCAATATTCTGTAGAGATCTTTAGAGCATTCAATAAACAAAAAGACAAAGAAAAGATCGACATGATCAATATGGACGGAGGAAACGGTGATGGCTTGTTCAAAGCAAGAAGCGAGCAGTCTCAAAAATGGGGCTTATATCAATACCTCGGTGATGAGATTGTAGAGGCGATTCCCATGAAATACGACTCACTCTACCTCTTCCCTTGGAACGGCAACTATACTGCTGTGTTCAATGATGGTAAAGTTGGATTCTATTTGTCTTATTGGTCATACGATACCGATACAAAGCAAACTGTCCCTTGCATCTATGATGACTACAAGCGCTACATCACAGATGATCAAATTCCTAAGCTCGCTGTCCAGAAAGATGGTAAATGGGGCTGGGTGGATTGGTTAACAGGTGAAGAAAAATCGGAATTCAAATACAACACACCAGATGACCTACCATATCCGCATTATAATCAAGAAATATGGTTGGAAGAATAATTAATAATACGTTTGCTAACAATATATAAGCGGCAAATAAAAAAAGTCTTTTTTAGCTTTTAAGATTCTGGTTTATGGCGAGTAAAATGGAATAGAGTTTTAAAATACTTCGCTGACAAAAAAGAAAATCCATCTTTCACTCGGCAAATTCGAAATAACTTAAAAAAAGACTGTGTGCAACAATGTATATACGTCCATCCCTCCAACATATGCAACTTAGAAACAGAATATTAGTAATTGGAATTATTGTTACCTTTTTTACGTGCAAGACAAAGACTGAACAAACTAAATCTTTCCCTTCCAGCGAAGTAGTGTCGAAGCAAATGGACTCTATAATGGGAGAGAGTGATCTTCCAGGATTAGTTGCAATAGCTATAAATAAAGATGGTGAAAGAATAGAATACACCTTTGGAAATGCAATTTGGAACGAAGGTACACCAATTAAAACCAATAATATTTATAGAATTGCCTCAATGACAAAGTTGGTCACAAGTTTAGCGGCACTTCAATTGGTAGAAAAAGATTCACTTGGGTTAGATGAGGACCTTTCATCTCTAATGCCTGAAATGACATCAATTCCAATTTTAACGGATAAAAAAGAACTTATTGATGGAGAAAACCTGATTACGCTTAGGCAACTATTGACGCATACCTCAGGTTTTGGTTATTTTTTTACTGATTCATTGTTAGCCACCCATGATGCAAGTAATTGGAATTATGAAGACTTGCCCAGAAGGTTTGAAGCTAATACCCAATTCTTATATGGAACAAGCACAAATTGGGTAGGTAAATTAGTCGAAAAAATATCTGGATTAAGTTTAGAAGAATATTTTCGTAAAAATATTACGGGCCCGCTGAACATGAATCGTACCTGGTTTAATGTACCCGATTCTCTACACAATAAGATCATCACATGTGGCAGAAGAGGCGACGATGGATCAGAATCACTAACAGAAATACCTGATGCCTACCCGAAAAGTAAGACTCAAAATTATGATGGAGGTGGCGGACTATTTTCCTCACCTGAGGATTATATAAAATTGTTAGCGTGTTTGTTAAATGAAGGAACTTATCCAGATGGGCAATTACTTCAAAAAAAGACTATTAATCAAATATTCAAGGAACAGCTCGAAGGTGTTTCCATGGATATAAAAGAAAATTATTATCAACAAGATCTTTGTTGTAATTTCGAAGGATTAATTAAGCCTACTTCCAATTGGGGTTTAGCGGGACTTATTGATACAGAAATGACCTCATACGGCAGGAAAGAGGGAACACTACTCTGGGGAGGAGTTTATAACACCTATTGGTATATTGATCGAAAATCAGGAATTGCCGCAAGTATCTTTACCCAATATTTACCTTTTAATCACTCAGCAACAACATCGGTGTTTGATAAATTTTCGGAAATGATTTATAAAAATTATAACTGAACAGAAAACGGCATACAACGATTTATTATAGTGCATACACTTATTGAAGAAAGAAAAAAGATTTGGAGAATTAAACAGATCAATTCAAGGGGTATCCCAAAAAATGCTTACTCAACAATTGCGGGAACTTGAAAAGGATGGCATTGTGCAAAGAGAAATATATAAAGAAATCCCACCTAAGGTTGAGTATAGTCTGACAGATTTTGGGAAGACATTGGAACCTATTGTTAATCAACTATGGTCATTTGGAGAAGAAGTAATTGAAAATAAAACGAAAGCCTAACACTATGTAAAAAGTATTAAAACGCATTTTACACTAAACGTTACATCCAACCAAAAATCTAAAATGGAAAAGCTTATAAAAACCAAGAAATACAGAAAATTAGAATAACCCTGAAAAGAAGAATTAATTTGAACAATTATTTTACTGATTAATTATCTTTTTTAAAATTTAAACCCAATGATAAAATCTTACATCAAAGTTCTAGTTTTACTTTTCCTGCCCAGTATAACGCTTGCTCAAATATTCCAATGCGATGGTACTTCTCTTCCAGAGTTTTATTCGATTTATGGAGGTAGTGACCAATTTACTGAACATACTAACGATGCTATCAATACCTTTATTGAAGCGGAAGACGCGGTTGCCACAGGAAATTATGCCACCGCCCAAAGTCTTATTAACGACCTATTTTCTACTTACCCTAGGGGTAGTAATATTTGGTGGAATGTATTCAACGACCCGAATGGAGCGAATTTGGGAACACCCCATGCCTACTATGGCGTGCGCATGTTAGAGGATATTATAAATTATCATCTCAATCCGAATAACAATCCCGAAGTAAAAACCGCTAATATGAAAGTCGTGTTGGTTGGTTGCTCAGAAGGAATTCAACCCACCACAGATGTGGAATTACAAAATGGAACAGGTCAATTTGTTACTAATGAATTGGATAGCACTTTACTGGAAGACAATTACTGTTTAGTGGATCAGTCATTAGACCTGTTTTTAAAGTATATTTCCGCAATAACAAATGGAGAATTGAATGTCAACGTGGAATATATTGAATTACCAAATTTGTGTATGGATGTAAACGTGACTACTTCTCCTAATGTAGCTTCAGGTAGTATTGGTCCAATCTGGGATGCCCTAGATGATAATGTAAAAAACGAGACTGATTGGTTTTGGATGATTTACCCTTCGCATGTGCCAGAGTTTCCTGATTTTGATGATGATGCATTTATTACAGGAGGTATGGGGAGTGATTCTAAAGGCGGACCTGTTTTTATCATTGACGATAAGTGGCTAGTAAGAAAACCTGCCCACCTTGGTAGTGGTTTGTATAATGATATTGAGCGTCGAATTTATTTACCTCAATGGTTGCAACATGAATTCTTCCATCATTTATACCGCATATATCCTGAATTAAGTCTCGAAATAAATGGTCATGACTGGTTTAATCTGTCGTTCTGGCCTGATGATTTCGATGGGCAATTTGAAGCAGACTTTTATGCAGAATCACTACATAAACGTTTGCAAATAGCTTGTGTACCATTGTCTAATAAATTGGTAACAAGAATTGATACAAATCAATTGCAATTGTATTCCAACTTCATCATGAACGAACTACTTGGAGAATATTCACTCGATAATATCGGAAATCCGTGGCATGAAGGTGAGATTTTGGAAGATAATGGGACGTATTTTTGGCGAAATAATGCTAACATACAATGGCAGATTACCCCCAATTTTGCAGAAGGAACTCTTGAAACAGGCCCCGATTGTCCTTATCCTGGTCAAAATTTTAAATTAGAACTTTATCGTACACCCGACGAAGACCTTATACCTGGTATATCAGGGCTAGTTTTTCAGGGTGACTTTTACCGAAAGCGATTTAATTTGCTTCGTGAAATTGCACCTTTTGAAATTACATTAGACAGCTACGTTAGCGAGTGCGAAGGAACAATCTCAGACGAAGGAACCATCGTAAAAGAAGATGGACAGTTTTACTGGGAAAGAAATACTGGTGAAATGTGGTCACTAACGCTCGATACAGACAATGAAGCTTTTCTACTTGGTGTAGATAGCCCCACTCCTGATTCCTCCTTTAAATTAGTAATATTGGAGGACTTATGTGGACTGAATGTATACGGATTTTACTATCAAAATAACTATTATTGGCGTCCCAAAAGCAACCTTGATAATCCTTCTCCAGTTCTAGTAAATCCTGTTTCTGATTTAGAACTTCCTGAAAACTTTAATTCCCAATCCATCGATGTATCCATGGTATTTTCGGATATAGATGCAGAACCCTTATTTTTGTACGTAACCAGTAGTGAACCAACCCTATTGGCTGCTAATATTTATGGCGATGAACTCGAATTTTCAGGCGGCACTCTTGGCTTTTATTCTATATGCTTGACTGCAATAGATAGAAATGGTGGCATTTCATCCAATTCTTTCGTCGTGAAGGTTGGCGATCCTGTTTCTACCATTGATCAATCGCTATCCGATTTAAATATTTACCCAAACCCTGTAGAGGATTTATTGTATATCCGTAATGCTACTTCCACTTTGGACATAACTATTTATAACACTAGTTCATCTTTTAAAGAATCGCACAGAAACCTAGAAAATTCAGTTTCCATTGATTTAAGTGATCTACCATTAGGGGTTTATTTTATGAGAATTGAAAATCCAACAACCGGTGCTTTCTCAGTCAATAAAGTCATTCGCCTTTAAAGTTTTAAATATGCTATAAAAGGCAGGTTGGAACAATGTATATGACATGACGTTAATGCTCTCTATGCGGTCGCACGCCGCATATACGCGACCGTTCTGCACAACTAAGAGGCGAAAATCACGCAAAAAAATTGATACTCCGTCTTTTAATCAAAAAAATAAAAAGTTTTTCGTAGATTTAAATTCTTTACTTGTTCAACAAAAATTAGAAAGTTTAAAAGCAAAAAATCTTGCCTTTAAACATTAAATAACAATACATTTACAAAAGCTAAAACTAAAATAAAAATACGATTTGACGCTCGATCAAAACAAGGTCCTCTCCTATCGAAAAAACAAGTCACTGTTTTTTAATTTATTTTCAGCTAGTATATAAATATGAATCTTCTTTTATCAAAAGGTGATACGGCTTTTCATTTTTAGTTTTACTACGAATAAAAAGTTTTTGCATTTATGGATAAAAGACGGTTGTAATTTTTAAAAAAAAGCTATGCATAACAAAGTATATACGTCCATCC
>Ga0102813_1000867_pt1 | contig 13578 bp, 4 predicted proteins | sample ColrivemetaGS725_FD_84512 | JGI IMG/M metagenome (GOLD analysis project Ga0102813, IMG submission 84512) | Estuarine microbial communities from the Columbia River estuary - Flood tide ETM metaG S.725 | ecosystem: Environmental > Aquatic > Marine > Intertidal zone > Estuary | place: USA: Columbia...
TGCCTGAAAGCTGCGTCAGTGAAGGCTCCTCCCCCGCCGTCAAAATCGGAGAGAAGTGTAACTACATCAGGATCAGGATCGGGATCGGGATCGGGATCAGGATCAGGATCAGGATTAAAATCAGATTCGTTAAAAACGAGAAAACCATTTGGAGGTATGATTGAATCGTTGGGAATTTTAAACTTCTCAGGCTTTCCAAGATCATCGGTTAACCACCAACCCCCAAGATCAATGGAAGTTCCATTTGGGTTAAATATTTCGATAGCGTCGGCCGCACCATTCGTAATCACTTCGTTAACATAAATGTTCGGAACCTCGATCGTGCTAGGCTCGCTCCTTCCAGGTGAACCAAGAAGGCTCCGGCTAGCGGTCCAACTCGCGCCATTTGACGGGGCGTTTAAATCAACAAGAACGAGAGAACGACCATTGTCAGCCCGGGTAGGCCATGTTCCTGAAGAGGCGAAATTAATGGACTGGATCAGAGAATCCTCACCACGGAGCTCAAGCAGCTCGCCATCATTGTTGAGTGAGCCCCCAAATTCCCCAGCGATGAGACTATTACGCCCTTCTCCATAGATCTTTTGGAAGGCCGAGAGATCATTCACGACAAGAACTTTCCCACCCGGTGAAAGAGAACGAACGGAGCCTGAAGAAAAATCAAAGGTCACTCCACGAGTGAACGAAGCATCGCTTAAAGAAATCTTAGTTTCGCTAATGTTTTCGAGTTCGATGAATTCAAAGTTACTGTCTTCGTCCAGGGAGTTTCCAAGATCGTAGGGATCAAACATGATTTCCCGAATCACTAGATTAGTGGAATCGGCCGGTATTTCATCGACTAAATATTCCAATTCCAGAGGAGCCCCCCATCCGGTCCCAACAGGCACCCCTGATCCAGGATTACTTCCCCCGCGTGGGTCAGAGATTCGCGCGAAGAGGCGGGCAGTTTCAGTAAGAGTAATAGGACCAGTGTATTCGATACCGCCAGATTCTCCCGGATCGACCTGTTTTTCGCCAGCGACAAGGCGGGCTTGGATCAGGAAATCACTACTTGTGCTACTTCCATTAAGACCATGAATCGCAAGGATATTCTCGCCCGACTTGAGCGCATTGACGAAAGCATCAGCACCAAAGTCGATAAAAGTAACGGCGATTCCATCATCATTATTTTGCGAAGCACTAGAATTCCAGTTGAGAGAACCGGGCGCATTACCTGAGGCAATCCGTGTTCCATTCAGGAATGCCACGAAGCCATCATCGTATCGCATTTGCAGGGTGAGATAATTGAACTTTGCGATATCTCCAGCAGCGATATTAAACGGAATTCTCACATAAGCACTGGTATTGACCCCCGACATAACGGGATTGGGTGCTTCTAAGTTTATATTAATATAGGGATTGTAAGTTGAAGCACTGTCAAAGCCGACCCCGTTGGTCCCACCGATCCAGCTGGAATCATCGAATGGTTCGTTTCCACCACGCCAGTTTGTCCCAATATTACTGGTTGGAACAAGGGCTTTGGCCGGAGCGGTAATATCAACCAGAGTTTTGGTATTCAGGACGGTTGTGTTACTAGTGAAACGCGGATCAGTCCCATTTAGAGTATACCAGATACTTCGGCCATTGCTTAAATTCCCCGAAAGGGAAAGGGTCGTTCCAGCAGGAAAAGTTCCTCCATTAAGATTGGCAGTAGGTTCAGGAACAAATTGTCCATCCATCCAGTTGAGCCGAGTGGTTAGCCAGTCTCTTAGATGCTCGACTTCGCCAGCGTATCCACCGAAACGTGGCTGACTAGAGAAGCGTTGGAAATTTCTCACCTGTGCTTGATTGAGTTCAGCGGCGTAGTCGGCGATGATTTTTTGAACATTTTCATTGGTCCAAACGTCCTTTCGAAGTTCGAAATATCGATCGATGTAGAGTTGCCAAAACTCCTCATTCCCAAAAAGTTGATTCCACCAAGCATAGGTGAAGTAGTTCGTTCCTCCAGACCAGCTTCGTGGATTATCATCCCGGCTATCGGTCGAATCCATTGAGCGGTCAAAATCCCAGATGGGTCCAAACTCGACCTTCCCAGAGCGCTTTTTATGAAAGTAGGTACTCAATCTTAGGGCATCCGCGTTGAGAGCCAGAACGTTTAAAAGGTGATGGTCTACCCAGGCGAGAGGATCAATATATTCCTCATAGTTTCCCGAGCTCAACGAACTCGTCATTTCGTTGAGGTGATTACGTAGCCACGTCGCTTGCGCCGAGGTGACGTCCTCTTCTTTCGGATAAACCCAACCTAGGGACCGTCCTCCAGCACTTAACCCGCCGTCACCAGGGTCAAGTCGGTCGATCTTCATGATGTAGCCACCAGTAATGCCCGGCTCCGAAGAAACGCTGTCCGGAAGTCGCTCCACGTCGACCCTTTCCTTATCGCGTGAGATCTTCTCCATGAAAGTGTAAACACCATCATAGTCGGCGCTACTTCTCGTTCCATAACTTAAGCTTCCTCCGTTGGTATTAAGAAAGAGTTCTACGAATCGCGTCCGCATTGCATAGCGACCAGTTTGGTTACTCAGATTATAGATGAACGCATTTCGCATCAGGGAGCGGTCAAACTGAGATCTCGCATTGAGAATCCAATCCGATTCTTCAGGCATCCCAAAGGGTGATATATCCTTGTTCCGATTATTTTCGTTCCAGGCCTCAATACTGTAGGCCTTCTTTTCAAATCCAGAAGAAGACGATCCCCGAGTCTTATAACCCCCGCGAGTCCCAAGAGAATAAGGTTTGTTAAGGCGCGTGATCCCGGTGGCAGGATCGGGCTCAAAAAAGGCAAAAAAGACGTAAGCCTTCCCATTACTTGCGGTCGGGCCACCGCTAAAGCGCTCCATAATCACGACTGGAATATCTGAGGAAAAAGATTCCGCGCTCGAGGAGAGCTCAATATACCCTTCCTCGCTAACTGGGCCCGGAGCGAGACCATTACTGTAGGCGCGAGCACGAATAATTTGAGATGATGTAATGCTGATAGGATTACCCGTGTAGCGGGTAGAAGAAGCGTTCGGAACATTCCCATTAGTGGTATAGCGAATGTCGGCGTTAGGTGAGGCGACCGATAATTCGAGGGATACAGAATTAGTGAATCCTCGACCGGGAACCGAGAAGGTAACCGCACCGGCAGGAAGTCCTTGGTTAGTCCCATTGGAAGTCGCTGGAGTAGAATTTTGAAAATAACCGGCCTCTCCGAGCCCCGGATTAGTTGCAGCGGTCGTAGCATCAAGCCGGGGAAGCACGAGGAGATCAGAACTTCCAGTGCTTCTATTGAGCCCATGAATCGCTAGGATATTCCCTCCAGTTTCAAGTAGATTGGGACCGATAGGAATATCAAAGTCTTCAAAGACGACCGCAGCGCTGTCGGGATGATCCTCAGTGGCAACCGAATTCCATTGTGGACTGGCCGGAGCTCCAGCAGACGCGACAAGTGTGCCATTAATATAAGCAGCAAAACCGTCGTCATACTTCATACGCAAGGTCAAGGAAGTCAGGCTTTCAGGACTATCTATCGTAAAAGGAATGCGAACATAGACACTTCCATTGATGTCATCGGTCTGAGATTGGACATCGCCATTGCTTCCGATGAGATTGCCATAATCGTAACCAATTCCGGTGTTTGCCGAGGGCCAAGAGGAGTCGTCGAAAAGTCGATCGTGCCAAGTCGTTCCGATATTGGACGTTGGCACCAGAATTCTGCTGATTGAATTCTCGGGGATAATGGTAACATCCGAACCGCTTCCCGTTTGAGCGAGCCCGTAAGAAATATCGTCGAACTGTTCTGGATAATCTATATAACCATTTGCGACTGTTTGCCCGTCGCCTTCGACAAGAGCCAAATAGCCTTCTGGTTCTTTACTCAGTTTAAAGTTGGTGTGAAGTTCTCCACCGTCACGATCCTTATTGGATGCAAAAACAATCAGCGACCCACCCGAGGGGAGAACAATCCCAGCGGGGAGTTCCCATTTATCGAGCTCTGTAGGATCGTTTGTTAGAAACCACCCACTGATATCAGCAGAAGTAGGGTCAGGATTAAAAATCTCTATCCAATCGGAGGATTGACCGTCCTCATCATAAAGGGAACTGTCGTTGGATGCCATAAATTCTACAAGAACAGGCGCGGCAATGGCCCTCCGAGAAGAAACACCAAAGATTAGGGCGGCGGCAGTGACTAAGAGGAAAGTCTGTAAACAACGAGCGACGAGGCATCCAAGGGAATTTGAGGGCTTCATAGGTAAAGGGAAAATTTGGGGCAATTGATGTGCGAGGCGGAGACTAGACAGTGGTGGGAGAAAGATCAACCTAGCAACCACCCAGATACTTTGGATGCAAATCGGGCAGAATCAACTTTAACGATGAATTCAACCAAGGTTATTGAGGCCTTCCCCTAGTTGACTCGACCTATTTGAGTATCAGGGCCTAATTTGATTCTAAGTTTCCTGTTTGTGAAGGAGAGGGAATCGGGTGACACTCAAGCTCTAATGAGAGGATTATTTCAGGCCGTTCTTTCGCTGCTTTTCGTTTCGACAAGCAGTCTGCTTGCGGATCTTAACAACGAATTAATTCCCCTCACCCTCAAACAGATGGCTCGGCCCGACCGGCTCCCTGAATCTGTCAAAGACGCCGCGCTATTGACAGAAGTAGCCATCGACCTTGGGCTTCCAAATTCCGAGGCCTCGGAAGGATGGCCCGGAGAAGCCTTATCCCGAATTGCTCTCTCTCGACTCGCCAATCTGTCGAACAGTAAAACTGCTAAAGAGATTCAATCCTTCCTCGCAGAGGGTTTCGTCTCAACTTCATTGGAGCCAGATAAGCCAGCCGACCCCTTGTGGGATGACATTACTCAACGTTCCGGCGAGGGCGGAATCCAGACACCAACCAGTCCAGAGGCTCTCCTTAAAAAAATTAAGGCACTTGGAAAAATAAAATTCAAAGTCATACGCGTTGAAAATCGCACGACACACCTCCATGTCGAAGCCGATCGTGCGGGAGCGGAATACTCGGCAACCTGGCTCACTTCATGGACCGATACAAAACCACCTAAGCTCAAAAATCTCAGGGTCAAAAACTTCAAAACTATAATCTCGGAGGGCCCTTGGTTTCATGATGCCACGAACACCGTCATTGGAAGGAACCCCCGTTTTAAGGCGCAAGTCCTCCACGGGATCGACCACTGGGCTCAACGAATCACCCGAATTGGTGATCTTTCCTTGACCGGGCATCATGGGCTCGCAGTCGGCGATGTGAACGGCGATGGCCTCGAGGACCTCTATGTCTGCGACGGAGGGAGCCTTCCCAATCAGCTTTATCTCCAACAACCCGATGGCACCGCCAAAGAGGTTGCGCTCGATTGGGGTGTTGCTTGGCTAGAGGACTCCCGAAGCGCTCTTCTCGTCGATCTCGATAACGATGGTGACCAAGACCTTGTCGTTGCTACGATCGCCATGATTGCCTTTGCCGAGAATCTGAATAACCAAGCCTTTAAACTACGAGGTGGCTTTCCAGGTGCTCCTTATCCGTTTTCCTTAAGTGCCGCCGATTTTGATCTCGATGGTGACCTCGACATTTACACCTGCATTTATGGGGCAGGCGACCAACCAAAAAAACGAGGCTTCGAAGCCAACTCTCCTACCCCTTTTAATGATGCAGAAAATGGAGGCCGTAATGTCCTCTTGAACAACCTCGGAGGCTTCCGATTTACAGACGTCACCCAGAAAGTAGGTCTTGATCAAAATAATACGCGATGGAGTTTCTCCGCCTCATGGGAGGACTATGATCGCGATGGTGATCCCGATCTTTATGTCGCAAATGATTTTGGTCGAAATTGCCTTTATCAAAACAACAACGGGCAGTTTTCCAATATCGCTAAAAAGGCCGGAGTCGAGGACATGGCAGCCGGGATGTCGGTATCCTGGGGCGATAGCAACCGAGATGGTGCGCCCGATTTGCTCATCGGAAATATGTTTTCCTCTGCCGGACAGAGAGTTTCCTTCCAGCGAGACTACAAAGTGGAGAAAAAGAGGATGGCCCGAGGAAATACTCTTTTCACCACCTCTAAAGATGGATTCGAGGACGTTAGCATTGCGAGCGGAATCACAAATAGTGGGTGGGCGTGGAGCTCAGGCTTTGCCGATCTTAACAATGACGGTTGGCAGGATCTTGTGGTCGCGAATGGCTATCTCAGCAATTCGCGCGACCATGATTTGTGAAGTTTCTTCTGGCGTGAGGTCGTGTCACCTTCCGAAAATATCCACGACTACGCAAAAGGTTGGGCCGGACTGATGAAGCTGGTTCGAAACGGCGATTCATGGAGCGGTAATGAGAAAAATCGCTTTTTCCTAAACGGAAGGCAGGGCGCTTTCCACGAAATCTCTCATTTAGCTGGGCTTGATCAAAGTGAAGATGGACGCGGTCTCGCTATCGTCGATTGGGATCAGGATGGGCGGCTTGATCTTTGGTATCGCAACCGCTCCGCGCCGCGACTTCGACTCATGGTCAATAAAAAGGAGAGCCACCCTTCGGTAGCCCTCAGGCTAGAAGGAATCAACTGTAATCGGGATGCCATCGGAGCAGTGCTGGAGCTCCTTCCTTCCTCTCAAAACAGACATTGTGTTCAATCAGTGAAAGCAGGTGACCTTTTCCTCTCGCAGTCCAGCAAGTGGCTTCACTTCGGACTGGGTAACGAGACACAAGATTTCAGCGCACAAGTTTTATGGCCGGGAGGAAAAAAGGAAATTTTCGTAGGAATCAAAGCGGGTCGTTTCCATCTCAAACAAGGATCGGGTATCGCACGCCAACTAAACTCTCGACGAGAAATCAAGTTGCACCATCGAGAGCTGACACGATCACCAAATCAATCCAACGCTCATATTCTCCTACCTGCGCGAGCACCTTTCCCAACTCTTAGTTATCGAGACAAAGCTGCCAAACTTCTCACGACTTCCCAAAACCAAGGCCTCAAGCTTGTCCTTTTGTGGTCAGGCACATGCCCAAGTTGTGAAAATAATTTAAACCAAATTGCTTCACAGATGAAAGCGATCCGTGAAAACAAACTAACGGTCCTTGCCCTTTCAGCGGACGGTATCAACGGGCCAAAATCCGACCTGAGTCCGGCCTACGAACTCGTTGAAAAGACCAAAATTTCTTTTCCGTGGGGAATCATTGATCAGAAATCCGCTCGTAAACTCCATCGGTTTCAGGAAAATCTATTTGATCGAACACCGGAACCCTCAGTTCCGCTCGCCATCCTCCTTGATCAAAACCATCGCGCATTGGCAATTTACCGAGGGGAATTCTCAATTCTGACCATCTTAGCAGATCTCAAAACCATCTTATCTAGCAATGCGATACAGCTTTACCATTTAGCTCCCCCGATGAAAGGGACGTGGTTTACGAACCCCTTGGGTCAAAGAGAGGTGGATCGACTTTTTCCGGTTATGAGGTAGTGGTTGAGTGTGGAAGAGTTGAGTTGAGGAGAGTTTGTGAAGAGTTAAAGGACTGGGGGGAAAAAAAGAGCCCCGTTTATTGGCGATTGACCAACAAACGGGGCTTATAACTGGCGACGACCTACTCTCACAGGACCTATCGTCCCACTACCATCGGCGCACAAGAGTTTCACTTCCGGGTTCGGAATGGGACCGGGTGGTTCCTCTCTGCTATGGCCACCAGAAGCCAACATTCGCATTTTGCTTTCGAATACTGACTTCTAGGTGCCACTAGAAGTTTGGTTAAGAGACGCCATTCTCTGGCATCCATGTGAAGTGATTATTTTCGACCTCTGGCCATAGGGCCTTTGGTAGGACTGATACTTAGACTGTTACTATTCTTGCAACCTTATAAAGACTAGATTCCAAAAGAGATTTTGAATTTCTATTCTTCTCTTGCTCTCTGTGGACCCGGAAGGGTTTTCAAGAGAGAAGAGAAGGAATTAAGTCGAACGGATGATTAGTACTGGTGAGCTACATACATTGCTGCACTTCTACCCCCAGCCTATCAACGTGGTCGTCTTCCACGATCCTTCAGGGAAAATTTATCTCAGGAATGGCTTGGCGCTTAGATGCTTTCAGCGCTTATCCGTTCCGCACTTAGCTACCCAGCAGTGCCCTTGACAGAACAACTGGAACACCAGAGGTGCGTCAAACCCGGTCCTCTCGTACTAAGGTCTGAACCCTTCAATTTTCCTACGCCCACAGAGGATAGAGGACCGAACTGTCTCGCGACGTTCTGAACCCAGCTCGCGTGCCGCTTTAACCGGCGAACAGCCGGACCCTTGGGACCTTCTCCAGCCCCAGGATGCGACGAGCCGACATCGAGGTGCCAAACCACGCCGTCGATATGAACTCTTGGGCGTGATAAGCCTGTTATCCCTAAGGTACCTTTTATCCGTTGAGCGACGGCAATTCCACATTCTACCGCCGGATCACTAAGGCCTACTTTCGTATCTGCTCGACTTGTAGGTCTCACAGTTAGGCGGGCTTGTGCCTTTACACTCAACACACAGTTGCCAACTGTGCTGAGCCCACCTTCGCGCTCCTCCGTTACTCTTTAGGAGGATACCGCCCCAGTAAAACTGACCGGCTGCCATTGTCCCCACGGCCGGATGACGGCTCGGGGTTAGATTATCCAATATTAAAGGGTGGTATCTCACTGATGACTCCAGATGCGCCTAAACGCACCCTTCAATGTCTCCCACTTATGCTGAGCATTAAGATCGAACAACCAATAACAGCTTACAGTTAAGGTCTATAGGGTCTTTCCGTCCTTCTGCGGGTGTCCGGCATCTTCACCGGAACTACAATTTCACTGAGCACCTGGTCGAGACAGCGCCCAACTCGTTGCACGATTCGTGCAGGTCGGAACTTACCCGACAAGGAATTTCGCTACCTTAGGACCGTTATAGTTACGGCCGACATTCACCAGGACTTGGGCTCGAAGCTTCGCACTAAAGTGCTAACATCTTACCGTAATCTTTTGGCATTGGTCACGTGTCACATCGTATACGTCGGCTTACGCCTTAGCACAATGCTGTGTTTTTGCTAAACAGTCGGTTGGGCCATTTCACTGCGGCCAAATTAATGGCACCCCTTCTTCCGAAGTTACGGGGCTATTTTGCCGAGTTCCTTGACCAGGTTTCACTCTTGCGCCTTGGTATATTCTACCCATCCACCTGTGTCGGTTTACGGTACGGGCCATTAATGTAAGGGCTTTTCTTGGCACTCTGTCCAGCTATACGGTCCGGCCTAAGCCTCGCCTCGGAATTCAATAACCTAGTAGCTTTTCATTATGCGTCCTCCTTACTGGGTGCAGGAATATTAACCTGCTTACCATCCCCTACGCCCATCGGCCTCGGGTTAGGTCCCGACTAACCCCGGGACGAAAAACGTTGCCCGGGAAACCTTGGATTTACGGCGGAGCGGGATTTCACCGCTCTTATCGTTACTCATGTCTGCATTCTCACTTCTCTGCGCTCCAGGGTCAGTCGCCATCACCCTTCACTGCACAGAGAATGCTCCTCTACCGCGCCCTAGTAAACTAGGACACCCAGAGCTTCGGTATTGTGCTTATCGCCAAGTATTTTCGGCGCAAGGTCTCTCGATGAGTAAGCTATTACGCATTTTTTAAATGGTGGCTGCTTCTAAGCCAACATCCTCACTGTCTATGAAACCTCACCTCCTTTCCACTGAGCACAATTTAGGCACCTTAGCTGCTGATCTGGGCTGTTTCCCTCTCGACGACGAAGCTTATCCCCCGCCGTCTCACTGCTGCGCTCTATTGAATGGTATTCGGAGTTTGATAGGGGTTGGTAGGCGGGTATGCCCCCTAGCCCTGTCAGTGCTCTACCCCCACTCATCAACACGCAACGCTGCACCTAAATGCATTTCGAGGAGAACCAGCTATCACGGGGTTTGATTAGCCTTTCACTCCGACCCACAGCTCATCCGAGCGTTTTTCAACACACACCGGTTCGGTCCTCCACTTAGTATCACCTAAGCTTCAACCTGGCCATGGGTAGGTCACCTCCGTTTCGGGTCTACCGCCTGCAACTAGGGTCGCCCTATTCGGACTTGCTTTCGCTACGCCTACGATCCAGAAGATCTTAAGCTTGCCACAGACGGTAACTCGCAGACTCATTAAGCAAAAGGCACGCTATCACCCTCGAAAGGGCTCTAACACCTTGTAGGCATAGGGTTTCAGGTTCTATTTCACTCCCCTCACAGGGGTACTTTTCACCTTTCCCTCACGGTACTGGTTCACTATCGGTCGCTAGTTAGTATTTAGCCTTACGCAGTGGTCTGCGCAGATTCACACGGGGTTTCACGTGTCCCGTGCTACTCAGGAACTCCCTAGGGCCTTTTCAGATTTCGGTTACGCGGATGTCACGCTCTTTGTCCACTCTTTCCAAAGTGTTCACCTATCTTCAAAGGTCCCACAGCGGGGTCCTACAACCCCGACATCAAAGATGCCGGTTTGGGCTGGTCCGTTTTCGCTCGCCGCTACTTACGGAATCGAATTCTCTTTCTTTTCCTCTGCTTACTAAGATGTTTCAATTCAGCAGGTCTTGCGTATCCTTCCTTATTTTATTCAGGAAGGAACGATACGATTCAATCGTATCAGGTTACCCCATTCAGAAATCTCCGGGTTAAAGGTTGTTTGCACCTAACCGAAGCTTATCGCAGCTTATCACGTCTTTCATCGCCTTCTAGCACCAAGGCATCCACTCTATGCCCTTAATAACTTAATTCCTCATTCTCTTGAAATCGGTTTTTGTTACATAAGTCGATGGCTTTTACACCATCAATTTTGTCTTGAGTCAGAACAAATCATTGCTGATTCGTCCCAACCGTAAATTTGGTTTTTTGGTAGTCTTTATCCAAGGACTGCAAGTTAGTGTAACAAATAACTTTCGCATTGCTGCTTAGTTACCTGTCTCAGTCTAATTTTCATTGTATTTAATGAGAACGTCACATTGAAGTGATGACGTTCACAGTCTTTAAAAACTTCACATGGATGTCAAAGAACGGCGTTCTGCCAAAAGTATGGGTCACAGAAAATTTTTGTTTATTGTCTCTACTCGTTTAGTTCACCACTTCCCCTTTCAAATCAGGAAGGATGGTGGGCCAGGGCAGACTCGAACTGCCGACCTCACGATTATCAGTCGTGCGCTCTAACCAACTGAGCTACAAGCCCCGCTAGAAAATCTTGAAAGACCCAACACGAAAGATGTGAGCCTTATTGGAAATTGGTGGAGGTTAACGGATTCGAACCGTTGACATTCTGCTTGCAAAGCAGACGCTCTACCAACTGAGCTAAACCCCCGTTAAACTTTTCGTTTACTTACGGTGAGTAGGACAAAAAATCAGATTGTGCACTGCGCCCTAAACCTTTCATTGGTTTAAGGTGCGTTATTGGTCACTCAAATATTTGTGAAAGTCTCTTTCGAGGTTCTTTCCACCATCTTAGTCATCCCAATAAATTAGAATGACTTCGAACAGGTGTCGACCGGACTCAGGGGTTACTTACACTAGTAAACTAGCTGAACTTGAGTCCTTACTCCGTAGAAAGGAGGTGATCCAGCCGCAGGTTCCCCTACGGCTACCTTGTTACGACTTCATCCCAGTTACCAGCCTCACCTTAGGATACTGCTTCAATAAAGTTAGCGCATATACTTCGGGTGCGACCGGCTTCCATGATGTGACGGGCGGTGTGTACAAGACCCGGGAACGTATTCACGCCGTCGTAGCTGATACGGCATTACTAGCGATTCCGACTTCATGGAGGCGAGTTGCAGCCTCCAATCCGAACTGGGCCCAGTTTTGCAGATTTCCTCCACCTTGCGGTATCGGTTCTCATTGTGCTGGGCATTGTAGTACGTGTGCAGCCCTAGGCGTAAGGGCCATACTGACCTGACGTCGTCCCCACCTTCCTCCCAGTTGATCTGGGCAGTCTGAACAGAGTCCCCGCCTTTACGCGCTGGCAACAGTTCACAGGGGTTGCGCTCGTTGCTGGACTTAACCAAACATCTCACGACACGAGCTGACGACGGCCATGCAGCACCTGTGCATTGTCCACCCGAAGTGACCTCTCCTTTTCGGGAGAGTACGACAAGCATGTCAAGCCTAGGTAAGGTTCTTCGCGTTGCATCGAATTAAGCCACATACTCCACCGCTTGTGCGGGTCCCCGTCAATTTCTTTGAGTTTTAGTCTTGCGACCGTACTTCCCAGGCGGCTCGCTTAACGCGTTAGCTCCGGCACAGAAGGGGTCGAATCCTCCCACACCAAGCGAGCACCGTTTACTGCTAGGACTACAGGGGTATCTAATCCCTTTCGCTACCCTAGCCTTCGTGTCTGAGCGTCAGTAAATGTCCAGTAAGTTGCCTTCGCCATTGATGTTCCTCCTGATATCCACGCATTTCACTGCTACACCAGGAATTCCACTTACCTCTCCATTACTCTAGCACGGGAGTATCGAATGCAGTTCCGAGGTTGAGCCCCGGGCTTTCACATTTGACTTTCCGCGCAGCCTACACACGCTTTACGCCCAGTGATTCCGAACAACGCTTGGGACCTTCGTATTACCGCGGCTGCTGGCACGAAGTTAGCCGTCCCTTCCTCTTTGGGTACTATCAAACTTAAACGCTCTTAACGCTTAAGTCTTACTCCCCAATGACAGGAGTTTACAATCCTAGGACCGTCATCCTCCACGCGGCGTTGCACCATCAGAGTTGCCTCCATTGTGAATGATTCTCGACTGCTGCCACCCGTAGGTGTCTGGACCGTGTCTCAGTTCCAGTGTTGCTGATCGTCCTCTCAGACCAGCTACCCGTCGTCGCCTTGGTGAGCCTTTACCTCACCAACAAGCTGATAGGCCGCGAGCCCATCCTTTAGCGATACCCGAAGGCACCATTTACTCCATAGAGACTATCAGGCATTAATCCACGTTTCCATGGGCTATTCCTGTCTAAAGGGTAGGTTCTCACGTGTTACTAACCCGTCCGCCACTAAGATCTTAATTAGCAAGCTATTCAAGATCTCCGTTCGACTTGCATGTCTTATCCACGCCGCCAGCGTTCGTTCTGAGCCAGAATCAAACTCTCCGTAGAAATGTTTTGAATCTGACGTCTAAACATAAATTGCTGCTTCCAATCTCCTCAGATAAATCGAGGAAATCTCCACAGCGCGCTTAGCTATCAAATTGACTTTGGTTTGAAAATCTCGCGATTCTCGGGAAGGGCCTAAACAGGCTTACTCCCATGACCCGCACCTCAAATTTCAAATCAAGAAATTTAAGACGCAGCACACAATATGATTTTTTGTCTTTTTCTTTCCAACAGATCTATCTCGTTGTTCTGAGGCAAAAACACTCAACCTGACACAAGGCCAGCCTAACTGCTCTCACAACTTACTCCCGAGGTGGAAGGATCTGTGGAACCCATACTTTCAAAGAACATTTGACCGGAAGACTGAGCAGGCCCGCTGATGAAAATTCATTCAAGCGAGCCCTCTAAAGCGTTTCTCGGACACAGCCCGTAGCAGCTGCGGGGGCAA
>Ga0102813_1000869_pt1 | contig 13564 bp, 10 predicted proteins | sample ColrivemetaGS725_FD_84512 | JGI IMG/M metagenome (GOLD analysis project Ga0102813, IMG submission 84512) | Estuarine microbial communities from the Columbia River estuary - Flood tide ETM metaG S.725 | ecosystem: Environmental > Aquatic > Marine > Intertidal zone > Estuary | place: USA: Columbia...
CATGGTGGCATGGCTGCCGATGACCGTCGGCATATCGAGCGCCGCTTTGCGGTCGAGGACGGGTTGATCGTGGTGGCAACGGTTGCCTTTGGTATGGGCGTCGACAAACCTGATATTCGCTGGGTTGCCCATGCAGATTTGCCAAAATCGATCGAGGCTTATTATCAAGAGATCGGGCGCGCCGGTCGTGACGGTGGGCCTGCGGAAACGCTGACGCTATATGGCGCTGATGACATTCGCCTGCGCCGCACACAGATCGACGAAGGCTTGGCGCCACCTGAGCGACGGGCCGCTGATCACGGTCGCCTGAATGCATTGCTGGGTCTGGCCGAAGCGCTTGAGTGTCGGCGCAAAAACCTATTGGGATATTTTGGCGAAACCGAGGTGCGCTGCGGGTCATGTGATTTATGCGATACGCCCCCCGAGATTTTTGACGGCACCGAGGCGGTGCGCAAGGCGCTATCGGCAATTTTGCGCACAGGCGAGTATTTTGGTGCCGGTCATCTGATTGATATCCTGACCGGTAATGCCACAGAAAAAGTCCGCGCGCGCGGCCATGAGGGTCTGCCGACCTTCGGCGTGGGGCGGGATCTGGGTCGGTCGCAATGGCAGGCGGTGTTTCGACAAATGATGGGACATGACCTGATCCGTCCCGACCCCGACCGCCACGGTGCCTTGCGCATGACCGGAGCGGCCCGTCCGATTTTGCGCGACGAGGCCCGAATTTCTCTGCGTCGTGACAGCCTGCGCAAGGCGACCCGACGGCCTGCAGTGAAGGCGATGGTCAATGACGAGGATGCGCCGTTATTGTCAGCCCTCAAGGCCAAGCGGCGGGCGCTGGCCGAGGCCGCTCGGGTGCCCGCCTATATTATTTTCACCGATCGCACCTTGATTGAAATGGCCGAGACCCGACCCGAGAGCTTGGATCAAATGGCGGGCATTGGTGGTATCGGTGCAAAAAAACTAGAGAGTTACGGTGCCGCCTTTTTGCAGATTATCACTGGAGATGCCGCACAGATGCATCCCAAGAGGCGCAAACTGGCGGGAAGTGAAGCAGGTAACGTCTATGACCGCTTGATGCAGGCGCAGGCCAGATTGATGCAGGGGGCGTGTGGCACGGAAAAACCACTGAGTTGCTCGGCGGCCCTCGTGGCAAAAATTGCCGCGCTGCACGCGCCCGACCTGAGCAATGTGACGGCGATCTTGGGAGACCGGCGCGCGGAACGCTTTGGCGATGCGTTTCTGGACGTTTTGCAACAGGCGCGCTAAATACCATGCATTGATCAAGGAGATAGATATGCTGGTCGTTGTGTCACCTGCCAAAAAACTAAATATGGAACCCGCACAAGGTATAAGCGTGACCGAACCGGCATTCGCGCGCCACGCCGAAGAATTGGCAGGGGTTGCGCGCGCGTTAAGCATTACCGATTTGCAAAAACTGATGGGGTTGAGCGTTAATTTGGCGCAGCTTAATGCCGAACGGTTTGCCGCCTTTGGATCACAGGAGACCAAAGCCGCTGCATTGGCGTTTGCCGGCGATACCTATCAGGGGCTTGAGGCGGGGTCATTGGATGCCGATGAAATGGCTTGGGCGCAGCAGCATCTGCGAATTCTTTCGGGTTTATACGGGGTTTTGCGTCCTCTGGATGCGATCGAACCCTACCGTCTGGAAATGGGCAGCCGGTTGAAAACTGGTAAAGGCGGGACGCTGTATGCCTATTGGGGCGATCAGCTGTCGCAGGCCCTGAATGCACAGGCTGCTGAAACCGGTACAGACGTTTTGGTCAATTGTGCGTCGCAAGAGTATTTCGGGGCGGTCGATCTGGCTGCCCTGTCACCGAAAGTCATCACGCCTGTGTTTAAGGAGCGCCGCGCCGGACAGGCAAAGATCGTCAGCTTTTATGCCAAAAAGGCCCGCGGGGCGATGGCGCGTTACATCGTCCAGCGCCGGTTGACCGATCCTGAAGGATTGAAAGATTTCGACAGCGGTGGGTACGCCTATGTGCCAGATCAGTCAGACGCGCAGAAGTGGGTGTTTTTGCGCGACTATCCCGAAGCCTAAAATCTCGAAACATTTTTGTCAGACGCGGTTGTGGCAAGGGGGGGGTGTCAGCCGGCGGTCAACCAGCTTGAGCGGTGCCAAACGTGACGCGCATTCTGACGCCAAGCAGTTGACCCGAGTTGACCGGTTGTTTGCACAATAAATGCCCTGCTACCGGATTGGGTGCACCCTGTGGGGGCGGATGCACCGGGGTTTCACAGCCGCTCCAATGCGATCGCGATGCCCTGACCGCCACCGATACACATGGTGACAAGCGCGGTTTTGCTGCCTGTCCGTTCCAGTTCATACAGCGCTTTAACCGCCAGAATACAACCCGTTGCCCCGACCGGATGGCCCAGCGCAATTGCGCCGCCGTTAGGGTTTACCTTTTCAGGGTTGAGACCAAGCGCTTTGTTGACGGCCAAGGCTTGAGCGGCAAAGGCTTCGTTTGATTCGATCACATCGAAATCAGCAATACTCAGGCCGGTGCGTTCCATAAGAATTTTAACAGCGGGGATCGGACCGATACCCATCACCTCGGGCCGCACGCCGGCATGGGCATACCCAAGGATGCGGGCGCGCGGTTTCAGCCCGGCTTTTTCTGCGGCATCGGCCCGTGCAAGAACAATGGCTGCACCGCCATCGTTGATGCCCGAGGCATTGCCCGCCGTCACTGAACCATCCTTTTGAAACACCGCCCGCAGGCTGCCCAGAGCGTCGACTGAGGTCGCCTTGGGGTGTTCGTCGGTGTCAAACGCCACCATCTGCCGTTTGACCTTTACCTCGACCGGTACGATTTGTTCGGCAAAACGTCCCGCCTCGATCGCGGCGGCCGCGCGGGTCTGGCTGGCCATGGCAAAAGTGTCCTGCGCGGCGCGGCTGATGTCATTCTCTGCGGCCACATTCTCGGCTGTGACCCCCATATGGCCGGTGCCAAATGGACAGTTTAGCGCCCCGAGCATCATATCCAATGTGCGGATATCGCCCATTTTTGCGCCCCAGCGCTGATCTTGCACAACATAAGGCGAGAGGCTCATATTTTCCGCGCCTCCGGCAAGGCCGAAATCGGCGTCTCCCAGCATCAGCGACTGGACCACTGAAACAATCGCCTGTGCGCCTGAACCGCACAGGCGGTTGACGTTCATCGCGGGGGCTACATCCGGCACTCCGGCCTGCATGGCGGCAACCCGAGACAGATACATATCGCGAGGTTCGGTATTGATGACATGCCCAAAGGCCACATGGCCGATCTGTCCGCCCTCAACCCCTGCACGCGCGAGCGCGGCCTTGCTGGCAATGGTTCCCAGCTCAATCGGTGGTACGCCTGCCAGAGATCCGCCAAAAGTACCGATGGCGGTACGAGCGCCGCCCAGAATTACGATGTCTGTCATTGTCTGTCTCCTGAAATCTCTGCGTCACTATGCGCAAACTCATTGCTTTGTCAGTCGGAACGTTCCGTCACGTCGCCTTATCGATCATTCGCCATAGGGCACCCAGATGGTTTTCACTTCGGTAGCGGCCGCCAAGAAATGGCGTCCTTCGTTGGTGGGGTCAAACCAGTCGCAGGCCTGTCGGTTGTTGACCCAGGTGCGTTTCAGGTTTCCGGCACTGGCGGCTTCGATTTTTGCCGACAAGTCCGAGGAGGAAAAGCTCCAAACCGCATCCAGATTGAGATGGCCAGCGATCGGCCCGACCAGATCATTGTGTGGGCCGGTTAAGACATTCACCACCCCAGCGGGCAGATCCGACGTCTCTAGTATCTGGTAAAAATCGGTGGCAATCAGGGGAAACGGCTCTGAGGCGACAAGAACGCATCGGTTGCCCATCGCAATGGCCGGCGCCATAACTGAGATCAATCCCAGCAGTGGGCAGTCATCGGCGCAAAATGCGGCCAGTACGCCCACCGGTTCATGCAGTGCCAACGCCAGTCCCCGCATCGGTACACCCTTGGCCTGCCCGTCGTATTTATCGGCCCAGGCGGCATAGCTGAACAGACGGCTAAGGCTGGCCTCGACCTCTTGTTGGCCGGTGTTTCCCCCCGTCGTCCGATCGATATTAGCGGCAAACTCAGCGTGGCGTGCCGAGAGGTTTTCAGCGATGAAATACAAAATTTGGGCTCGGTTATGGCCGGTCGTTTTGGCCCAACCTGCGGCGGCCTGTGCCGCCTCAACAGCGTTGCGTATATCTTTGCGGTTTGCAATTGGGGCCTGCCCCAGCGATGCGCCGTTGGCGTCGTACATGATGCGGCTATACCCGCCATCGGGACGCGACTGTTTGCCACCGATATATAGTTTTGCGGTGCGATCCATCCCGACACCCATAGAAGTATCCGGTTTGGGAGACGGGTCAGTTTTCGCTAAAAATGCAGGAATTTTCTCAAGTGGTGAACTGGCACCAGCGGGTTTGGTATAAGCAGTCAAACCCTCCCAACCCCCTTCGCGACCAAATCCGCTTTCGCGGACCCCGCCAAAGCCTGCGGCGGCGTCAAACATGTTGGTGCCATTGACCCAGACCACACCGGCCACGAGTTTGGGCGCGATATCCAAGGCCAGATTGATGTTTTCGCTCCACAGTGTTGCGGCCAGTCCATAGCGGGTGTTATTGGCCAGTTGCACGGCCTCGGCGGGGGTGCGGAAAGTGGTGCTCACCAGCACCGGGCCGAAAATCTCTTCCTGCATAAGTGTGGCTGAAGGTGACAGGCCGGTGATCAGGGTCGGGGGATAAAAACAACCTGTTGCGGGGATTTCGGCCGCGGTGACATAGGTCTCGCCATCTGTGTTGGCATTGACCATGCGGGTGATTGCGGCATGCTGGATTGGGTCGACAATCGCGCCGACATCGATTGATTTATCCATTGGGTCGCCGATCCTAAGCCTGTCCATCCGGGCTTTGACCTTGGTATGAAACGCTGCCGCGACCGGTTCATGCACCAGCAACCGCGATCCGGCGCAGCACACTTGTCCCTGATTGAGCCAGATCGCATCGACCAGCCCTTCCACGGCCGAATCCAGATCGGCGTCATCGAATACGATATAGGGCGATTTGCCGCCAAGTTCCAAAGTCAGGGCCTTGCCAGATCCGGCTGTGGCGTGGCGAATGTGGCGCCCCACCTCTGTCGATCCGGTAAAGGCAATTTTATCAACACCCGCGTGAGTGACGATCTTTTCGCCGACACCGCCATCGCCGGTGACAATATTCACCACGCCGTCCGGTACTGCGGCTTGGCGGCAGATATCGGCAAAAAGCAGAGCGGTTAGAGAGGTGTATTCGGCCGGTTTCAACACCACCGTATTGCCCATGGCGAGGGCTGGTGCGATTTTCCACGCCAGCATCAACAACGGGAAATTCCACGGGATAATCTGTCCACAGACCCCCAATGCGACCCGACCGGGACATTCGGACGCCATAAGCTGCGCCATGCCGGCATGGTAATAAAAATGGCGCTGCGCCAGCGCGGTGTCGATATCGCGGGATTCGCGGATCGGCTTGCCATTATCGAGCGTTTCTAACACGGCAAACAGGCGTGCGTGTTTTTGCAACAGTCGCGCCAGCCCATAGAGCACTTTGGCGCGGGCGTGTCCGCCCTGAGCTTCCCATTTTGGCTGGGCGCGGCGTGCGGCGTTGACGGCGCGGTCCACATCCGCCTGAGTGGCAGTGCTCAAACGAGCCAGAATCGCGCCGGATGCGGGATTGCGGCTGTCAAAATCTGGTGCTGGTTCGGTAAACGCCCCATCTATGAAATGGCCAAAACGCCCGTCTCTTTCGGCCAGCCACCCCAAAGCCTCGGCGGGAGATTCGGGGGCAGTGCCATACTCCATTGTTTCAAAGATCGTTTTTACAGTCATATTTTTATTCCCAAAGGGCACCTTTTTGATCAGCTGATGGCGGGTTGATCAGCCGAGGGCGTGGCGATATCCGGCTGAATAGTCTCCGGTGACGTGATGTTCTAATTGCCGCTCGATATCTAACAGCAGGGACGAGGCACCGATCCGGAACAGATCGGGCTGCAGCCAGCGCAGGCCGAGCTCTTCTTTCATCAATGACAAATAGACCAGCGCGTCTTTGGCCTTGGACAGGCCACCAGCGGGTTTATACCCAATGCGGTATCCGGTGCGCTCAAAATAGGTCCGGATGGCGCGCAGCATCACCAAAGAGACTGGCAATGTGGCGTTGACACTTTCCTTGCCAGTTGAGGTTTTGATAAAATCCGCTCCGGCCATCATGCACACCATCGAGGCGCGGGCAACGTTGCGCAACGTGCCCAATTCACCGGTGGCAAGAATGGTTTTGAGATGTGCGTGTCCGGCGGCGGCGCGAAACGAACGCACCTCGTCATAAAGCGCACGCCAATCGCCGCTCAGTGCATGGCGGCGCGAGATCACGATATCAATCTCGTCTGCCCCTGCGGCGACACTTTGTTCGATCTCGGCCACGCGCAAGTGAAACGGCGATAGTCCGGCGGGAAAGCCAGTCGAGACCGCGGCCACTGGAATGCCCGAACCAGACAGCGCGGCAATGGCGGGATTGATCATCTCGTGGTAGACGCAAATTGCCCCTGTGGTGATCTGAGGCATGTCAAGCGCGGTCAACAGATCGGCGCGCAGTGGTTGGCGGGCTTTGGCACAGAGCCGCTGCACCCGTTCGGCAGTATCATCCCCCGATAGTGTGGTTAGATCAATGCAGGTGATCGCCTTTAACAACCAAGCGGCTTGATGGTCTTTTTTCACTGAACGGCGCCCCGGCAGAGTTTTGGCGCGGCGTTCGATCGCCGAGGTGTTGGCCTGCAGATTGCGCAGCCAGTCGGCGTTAAAATCCTGCCCTGGGTTGCGCGGCTCGACGGTCTGGGGCAACTGAAGGCTCACCGGGTCGATCACTGTTTGCATTGCCGCCTCATGTCTGGTTTCTGCGCCAAACTGCCATGGGCTTTGGTGGTTTACAAGTCGAGGTGTTCTGGGCCGTTCGGGGTTGTAGGGAACCCAGAACGTGCCTAGCGGCGCAACCGCTCGAGTAACTGCAGAGAGGCATACCCATCAGCGGGCAGGCCCACGCGGCGTTGAAACGCGCGCACTGCAGCGATGGTTAACGGCCCGATCTTGCCATCGATGCCCTGGGTATTGAAACCGGCTGACGTGAGACGGCGCTGCATTTCCTGTCGCTCGGCAAAGCTTAATGCCCGGTCTTCACGGGGCCATTTTGCCTTGATTTTTGAGCCGCCCACGATCCGGTCCGCCAAGTGGCCAACACCGATGACATAGGCGTCTGCGCTGTTGTAATTTTCTAAAACCTCAAAGTTCTTAAACACTAAAAATGCGGCTCCCTTGGCACCGGCCGGCAGCAAGACTGCCGCTCTGCCGTAATCGGGGATTGGCTTTCCAGTCACCGAGACCACCCCGGCGCGGGCCCAGTCCGAGGGGCGTTTTTTTATGCGCCGCTGCGCCAGCCCATAGTTAAAGTCTGCAGGCAGCCGAACCTCAACGCCCCAGGGCATGCCCTTGGTCCAGCCAAATTCAGCAAGATACGCGGCGGTTGAGGCCAACGCGTCACTTGGATTATCAGACCAGATATCGCGCTTGCCGTCGCCGGTAAAATCTACGGCATAGTCGCGATAAGAAGTTGGCATAAACTGGGTGTGGCCCATGGCGCCGGCCCAACTGCCGACCATGCCGGGCACGGTCGTATCACCGTTGTTTAAAATCTTCAGGGCTGTAATTAACTGTTCTTCGAAAAATGCGCCGCGACGCCCGTCATAGGCCAGTGTCGCGAGCGCGGAAATCACCGGGATATCGCCGCGTTTTTCGCCATAGGCGCTTTCCAATCCCCATATGGCAACAAGGATCGCTTTTTCCACCTGATAGCGGTCCTCGATTTCACGCAATGTCTTGTGCCATTTATGCAGGGCCGTTTTGCCGTTTGTGACGCGCTTTGTGGCCACTGCGATGTCGAGATAGTCCCAGATCGTTTTGGTGAATTCCGACTGATTGCGGTCCAGTTCAATGACTTTTTCCAAATATTGAACATCGCGCATTGCTGCTTCAAAGGTAATGGCAGGTATGCCCGAGGTCAGTGCTCTGTACCGAAAGCTGCGGACCCAGCGTGCTAGGCGTGCATCTTTGTGGTTGATGTTTTTTTCCGTCTTAGATGTGAACAGAGCCGGTTCTGGTGGGCTTGAGGTCGCCAATTGTACAGGCGCCGCTTGTGACACCGGTGCAAGGGTCAAAGCTGTAATCAAAAAGGCGGATAAAACCCTGAATGACATTCTGCAAATCTCGTTTTTGAATACACGTTTGTTTCTTCTGTGCTTAGCGGATAATTCACGTCTCGCAAAGAGCGCAAATACGAGATTTGCGTTCAACAGGAATTTACTGCGGTTGCGCGGGGCGGTAAGGAGGTATTCAGGTCTGTTGTCCCGGCGCGATAGTCGCGTGGTGTGTCTGGGGTTCGGTGATGTGATGGAACCCGTGATACAAAAGAAAGAGTATGCTTATGAGCGAACTAAAACCTGTTGTGTTGTGCATCCTAGATGGTTGGGGCGTGCGCTCGGACAGGGCTGGTAATGCCCCTGCATTGGCCAAGACGCCGAATTTTGATCGGCTAATGGCGCAATGTCCAAATGCGCAGCTGATCACCCATGGCCCACAGGTGGGTTTGCCCAGCGGTCAGATGGGCAATTCTGAAGTCGGCCATACCAATATTGGCGCCGGACGGGTTGTGTCGATGGATCTTGGACAAATTGATCTGGCGATAGAAGATGGATCTTTTTTTCAAAATCAGCCCTTGATGGCGTTCGCCGCTGAAGTGGGCGCGAACACCGGCACCGCCCATGTGTTCAGTCTTGTATCGGATGGCGGTGTTCATGGGCATATAACCCATCTAAAGGCGGCGGTTCAGGCGTTGGTGGCGAACGGCATTCAGGTGGTTGTGCATGCGATTACTGACGGGCGCGACGTGGCGCCGCGATCTGCGGATGGTTTCATCCAACACCTGTGCGACAGCCTGCCAGAGGGGGCACGTATCGGCACTGTAATCGGACGTTATTTTGCCATGGATCGCGACACCCGCTGGGAGCGGGTTCAATCAGCCTATGACGCGATTGTACACGCAAAATCGGACGTTTTCGCCGCCTCTGGCACTGCGGCAGTTGCGCAGGCTCATGCGCAGGATATCAGTGACGAGTTCATACCCGCAACGGTGATTGCGGGCTATGATGGGATTGCCAAGGGAGACGGTTTGTTTTGTTTGAACTTCCGCGCTGATCGGGCGCGGGAAATTCTCAGTGCGTTGGCTGACCCCGCGTTCAATGCATTTGATGTCGGTACGCGACCAAAGCTGTCGGGATGTCTTGGCATGGTCGGTTATTCCAGCCACCACGATAGTTTTATGACTGTCTGCTATCCCAAGCAAAAAATTGTGAATACCTTGGGCGCTTGGGTGTCCCAGCACGGCAAACGGCAATTCCGTTTGGCCGAGACCGAAAAATATCCCCATGTGACCTTTTTCCTGAATGGTGGGGTCGAACTTGCCGAAGGGGGCGAGGACCGGCTCATGCCCGCTTCGCCAAAAGTTGCAACCTATGACCTGCAGCCCGAAATGTCCTCGGTTGAGGTGACAGATGCTTTGGTGGCGGCCATTGCAAAGGGCTATGATCTGATTGTGGCAAATTACGCCAATCCCGACATGGTGGGCCACACTGGCGATCTGGACGCCGCAATCAAGGCCTGTGAGGCCGTTGATCGGGGTTTGGGCCGTGTTGTCGAGGCGATTGAAAAGGGGCAAGGCAGCTTGATTGTGACCGCAGACCACGGCAATTGCGAGGTTATGGTGGATCCCCAAACTGGGGGTGCCCACACCGCTCATACGCTTAACCCTGTGCCGGTGATCTTGGTAGGAGGCCCGCAGGGCGCGACGCTGAATGATGGCTGTTTGGCCGATCTGGCACCCAGCCTGCTTGAGTTGATGGATTTGCCCAAACCACCCGAAATGACAGGAAAGACATTGATCGCGAGATGAAACCCTTATGCGCGCCCTGACTTTTATTGTGCTTTTGCTGCTTAGCCCGACGGCCCGCGCTGACACGGACCCTCGGCAAGCGGCTGCAGCCGCGGTGGCGGTGCTTGAGGATGCGGCGGTTGCGCTTGTCTATGCCGAGACTGCGCGCGACCGGGTCAAGGCGTTGAGCGCTGCGGTAAAAGGCTATGAGGCCGGTCTGGCTGCCATGCGGGTGGGATTGCGCCAAGTCGCGCTCCGTGAGGCGCGGATGACGCAGGAAATAAACCGTCGTGAGGATGGTATTTCTCGGTTGCTTGGCGTGTTGCAAACAATCGTGCGCTCGCCTGCACCGACGGTTTTGCTGCATCCTTCCGGTCCGGTTAAAACCGCCCGTTCGGCAATGTTGTTGGCGGATGTTACACCGGGCTTGCAGGCGCAGGCGCAGGCATTGCGCCGAGATCTGGACGAGGTAACTGCGTTGCGCCAGTTACAACAGCAGGCCTCAAACCATATGCAGAAAGGCTTGGTTGGTGCACAATTGGCACGGACCAAATTGAGCCAGGCGATGTCTGGACGCCGGGATTTGCCGCAGCGCTTTGTCGAGGATCCGCTGCAGACCGCTGTGTTGATTGCCGCGACCGAGACCTTGGCGGCCTTTGCCAACAGTGTCGGGTTGATAGCCACTGAGGAGATGACAACGGCGCTGCCGGATATTGCCGGACAAAAGGGTCGGCTTGCGATGCCGGTTCGGGGCCAGCTGTTGCGGCTCAAAGACGAGGCTGATGCCGCGGGCGTGGTGCGTCCGGGCATTGTTTTGGCAACCCGGCCCCGAGCGCTGGTTACCGCACCCACGGCAGCGACGATCCGCTATGGGGGGCCTTTGCTTGACTATGGACAAGTGCTTATTTTAGAACCACAGAAAGATACGCTGTTCGTTTTAGCTGGGCTGGCGCAGGTTTATGGCAAGATTGGACAGGTCGTGCCAGCGGGTAGCCCGTTGGGTTTGATGGGAGGGCAAACCCCACAATTAGATGCCATATTATCACAATCGCGCGATGGAACTGGAATTGATCGCACAGAAACACTCTATATAGAGGTACGGCAGGGGGATACTCCGGTGGACCCGCTAGACTGGTTCACATCACAGAAGGATTAAACATATGAACAAAATCGTCATGGCCATTGCTGGCGGTGTTCTGGCTGGAACGCTTGTTACAACGCAGGTCGCTGGGCCGCTTTTAGCCCAAGAAAATAGCCAGAAAGCCAATATCTATCAGCAACTGGACTTGTTTGGCGATATTTTTGAACGAATTCGGGGGCAATATGTCGAAGAGGTTGATGCTGCAGATCTGATTGAGGCGGCCATTGACGGTATGCTCAGTTCGCTTGATCCACATTCCAGTTATCTTTCACCAGAAGACGCCGCCGATATGCGGGTTCAGACCCGGGGCGAATTTGGCGGTCTTGGCATCGAAGTCACCCAAGAAGAGGGTTTTGTCAAAGTCGTCTCGCCGATCGACGACACCCCGGCTGATGAGGCCGGTATTGAGGCGGGGGATTTCATCACCCATGTTGACGGTGACAGCGTTCTGGGGCTCAGCCTTGATGAGGCGGTCGGCATGATGCGCGGTGTGGTTGGCTCTGAGATTGTCATCACCGTGGTACGGGAGGGCGAGGATGAGCCGTTTGATGTCACCATTATTCGCGACACCATCAAACTCACCGCTGTGCGCACCCGTGTCGAGGGTGAGAGCGTGGTCCTGCGCGTCACCACTTTTAACGACCAGACCTATAGCAACCTTGAAGCTGGTATCGAAAAGCAGATCGAGGCCGCCGGCGGCATTGATCTGGTCAATGGCTTTATTCTGGACCTGCGCAACAATCCCGGCGGGTTGCTGACACAGGCAATTCGGGTCTCGGACGCGTTTCTCGACAAGGGTGAAATCGTCAGCACCCGGGGTCGTGACCCCGAAAATGGCGACCGCCACAACGCCACAGTCGGTGATCTGGCCCAGCAAAAACCGTTGGTTGTGTTGATCAATGGGGGCTCGGCCTCAGCCTCTGAAATTGTCGCTGGGGCGCTGCAGGATCACCGCCGTGCCATCGTCGTGGGCACCAAGAGCTTTGGTAAGGGCTCGGTTCAGACGGTGATGCCGATGCGGGGCAGTGGTGCGATGAAGTTGACCACGGCGCGCTATTACACCCCGTCGGGCCGCTCGATTCAAGCGCTTGGCATCTCGCCTGATATTATTGTTGAACAGCCGCGACGGGTGGCTGAAGACGACGAAGAGGCGACAGACACCCCCCGTCGCAGCCGGTCTGAAGCTGATTTGCGTGGCAGTCTCAACAATGACAGTCTGACCGAGGATGAAATTCTGCAGATCGAGGCTGATCGCGAAAAGGCCGAAGCCGCCGCAAAACTGCGTAAGGATGATTATCAGATGGCCTATGCGATTGATATTCTCAAAGGTCTGTCGGCCTTGGCGCCAAAATGACCGCAGGTGATTTGACCGCTGGCGGTCTGACAGCTGACGCTATCGCCGCATTGCCCTATCGTGAAAACGTTGGGGTGATGCTGCTTAATGCGGCAGGCAAAGTTTTTGTTGGCCAGCGTTTGGACAACCGCACACCGGCGTGGCAAATGCCACAGGGCGGTATTGACCCGGGCGAGGATCCGCGCACCGCGGCCTTGCGCGAGTTGCACGAAGAAACCGGCGTGCGTCCGGATCTGGTTGAGATCGTGGCGGTCTCCGACGATTGGATTACCTATGACCTGCCCGCCGATCTGGTGGCAAAACTATGGCAGGGGCGCTATCGGGGCCAGAGCCAGAAATGGTTTCTGATGCGGTTCAAAGGCACCGATAGCGACGTTGATATTGCCACCGAACATCAAGAGTTTTCAAACTGGCAATGGCTGGCGGTGGATCAACTGGCCGACAATATCGTGCCTTTCAAACGGCCGGTGTATGAACAGGTGCTGGCGGTGTTTGCGGCGCATCTTTAGGGGTCTTGTGGCGGCACTGATGCGAACAGCTGGGTTATGTCGTCTACTTTTACGGTCTCACCATGCACCGTCATTGTGCCGTGATAGCATCTCTTGACGCTTTCCTTGGCCAAAGCGACATCCGCCAGTTTCTGCACCTTAAAACTACTGTCGGTGATATTGAACAAATCCAAACCCGCTTTTGAGAGGATTAAAGTGTCAAAGCGCACTGTGTCGTTTGCATCGCCTTGTAAAACGAACCCAAGATTATTTTTGAGCCTGGTAAGGTTATTGCCGTCTTTATTAAAATTAAATGTGGTTGTGAAACCACTAGCTTGCGAGCAAAAGCCGCACCCCTCTGGAAAAGAACAAAACGTGAATATATAATGCCGACTCATGTATGCCGAATTGTCGATCACCTCTAACTTTACTTTTCTCACCGGGGCGTCGCACCCCGAGGAATATATCCGCCGTGCCGCTTTGGCGGGGCTGACGGCCATCGCCATTGCCGATGATAACACCGTTGCCGGCATCGTTCGTGCTCATGCGGCAGC
>Ga0102813_1000871_pt1 | contig 13563 bp, 10 predicted proteins | sample ColrivemetaGS725_FD_84512 | JGI IMG/M metagenome (GOLD analysis project Ga0102813, IMG submission 84512) | Estuarine microbial communities from the Columbia River estuary - Flood tide ETM metaG S.725 | ecosystem: Environmental > Aquatic > Marine > Intertidal zone > Estuary | place: USA: Columbia...
AAATACATTTGTTTACACTGTTGGAGGTTATCAATTTAAAGATTTTCTAAAAGTGGGCATTTATTTTAACCTCATTTATTTTATTGGAACTGTCACACTCGTTTCCATTATTTGGGACTTTATTCCTTGATCGCTATTATCAAGAAAAAGCATTGAGTAGAAAGGGGTCGAGGGGCATTCGGATTTGCCATAAAGCTGATTATTTAATAATTGAGTTTACTTTTCCTTAATGCTTGTTGTACATCGCCTTGCAACTTTTCTAAGGCCAAAATTGAAACACGAAAATAATGGGCACCCCTCACCCCTCAAGTTTTCAAGAAAAAGTTTAAATCCTACCTTGACTGAAATACCAAAAAAAAGATATAAATAACTCATCACATCTACTCTAAAACTGAAAGCAAAGTTCTCGCTATAGCCTTTATTTTAAAAGAACTTAAGCGTTATTAAAGAAACAATTTAATTGCCACCCATGTCAGAAGAAAAAAACATAAAAAAAGAAGAAAAGTACGACTCTTCACAAATTCAAAAGTTAGAAGGCTTGGAGGGAGTGCGAAAGCGACCCGATATGTATATTGGTGATACCAATGAAAGGGGCCTGCATCATTGTGTGTTTGAAATTGTCGATAATTCAATTGATGAGTCATTAGCGGGGTATTGTTCAGAAATAAAAGTCCACCTTCATGCAGACGGATCGTGCTCGATTCAGGACAATGGTCGAGGAATTCCGGTAGATGTTCACCCGAAGCATAATATGCCGGCATTAGAATTAGTTCTTACGAATTTGCATGCTGGCGGAAAATTTGGAAAAGGGGCTTATCAGGTTTCCGGAGGATTGCATGGAGTGGGTGCAAAATGCGTAAACGCAGTTTCGGAATGGTTTGTTGCTGAAGTTAGGCGGGAGGAAAAAATTCACCAGATGGAGTTTTCCCGAGGAATAACGACACAGAAAATGAAAGTGATCGGATCTTGCCAATCTACCGGTACAAAAGTGACTTTTCTCCCCGACGAACAAATTTTTACCGAAACTAGGGAATTTAAATTTGATGTACTTGCAAAAAGGTTGCGGGAATTGGCATTCCTTAATCCAGGTGTTAAGATATCCTTAAAAGAAGACAAGGGTGAACGTGAGCAAACATTTGTTTTTGAGGATGGTATTAGTGAATACGTGATGTATTTAAATCAAAATAAAAATTGTTTAACGGCTGAGCCAATTACGTTTTCAGGAGAGGCTCCTGCTGAAACCGGAGAGGGAACAATTATGCTTGAAGTTGCTCTAATATATAATGACTCCTTCTCCGACCAACTTTACGCATATGCGAATTCAATTCATAATGTAGAAGGTGGCACCCATCTGTCTGGTTTCCGCACGGCACTGACTCGTGTTATCAACGGATATGCGAGGCAAAACGACTTACTGAAAGAAAAAGAATTATCATTAACTGGTGATGATGTGAGAGAGGGATTAACCGCAGTAGTATCGGTAAAGGTACCAGAGCCAAGATTTGAGGGGCAAACTAAGACCAAACTTTCTAATCGTGAAGTAGATGGGATTGTTCAGAAGATCGTTGGTGAAAAGATGAAATACTATTTTGAAATGAATCCTGACACCGCAAAGTCATTAATTCAAAAAGTAATTCATGCATCTCGGGCAAGAGAAGCAGCCAGAAAAGCCCGTGAGACGGTAAGAAAGGGAGCACTATCTGGTGGTGGACTACCAGGCAAGTTAGCCGATTGTTCTGAGAAGGACCCCGCTAAAAGTGAATTGTACATTGTGGAGGGAGACTCAGCAGGAGGTTCAGCAAAGCAAGGGCGTGATAGGCTTACTCAAGCGATACTCCCACTAAGGGGTAAATTATTGAATGTTGAAAAGGCTCGTCTTGATAAAGTTCTAAACAATGCTGAAATAAGAAGTTTGATCACTGCAGTGGGTACTGGAATCGGAGACCACGAGGGAGAAGGTGCTTTTGACGCGAGTAAAGCACGGTATCACAAAATAATAATAATGACGGATGCGGACGTAGATGGAGCACACATTAGAACTCTTCTGCTTACATTTCTGTTTAGGCAAATGAAGGGCTTGATAGAAAATGGATTTGTTTATGTTGCCCGGCCCCCACTATATAAAATAAAGAGAAGAAAAACAGAACAGTATATTCAGGATGATGCTGAAATGAGTAAGATTCTTCTGTCATTGGGCTGTGAAGACATTGAGTTTAAAAGAAAAAGTGATAATTATCTATTCCCAGAAGAGAAAATAAAAATTTTGATCGAGCAGTTTTTAAAAATTGAGGCATTAGGAAAAGGGATTCAACGCTATGGATGCACTCTAACTAGGTTACTTGCACAACTTGATGGAAAATCAGAATCCCTTCCGCGATTTTTAGCTCGCATCCGAACTGGTAATGAGGAAGAAATCAGATTTTTCAAAGATATCGAAGCTAAGGCTGGTTTCATGTTATCACAAAATATCGTTGAAGAAAATGAGCTCGATTCGGTCAGTAGAGAAATAGAATTAAATGGCTTGAAGGTGAGTCAAAGGATTTCAATTCATGAAATATATGAATCATACGAAATTGAGAAATTATTAAAACAATGCAATGAATTAGGGATTAATTATACGCTTTTTTCTAACAAAGAAGAAATTTCAGATTATCATATAGTAACCAATAGCGGTGCTGAAAACAAAGAAGAAACAGTAGACATCTTCTCAGTGATAAACTTTTTAGAAACAATAAGGAAGCAAGGCAGGAAGGGACTTCAAATACAAAGATATAAAGGACTGGGAGAAATGAACCCGAAGCAACTTTTCGAAACGACTATGGATCCGCAAAAAAGAAGTTTAATTAAAGTGGAAATAGAGGATGCAATAGCGGCTGATAATATCTTTACAATGTTAATGGGTGAAGAAGTCCCACCGCGCAGAGCTTTCATCGAAGATAATGCTTTGAATGTTTCATTTTTAGACGCCTAATAAATTTATAATGACAGACAATAATAAATCACTCTTTTCGGGAAATATAAGCGACATTATGCAATCTGCTTACATCGATTATTCGATGTCAGTGATAGTGAGTCGAGCCTTACCAGATGTTCGGGATGGTTTTAAACCAGTTCATCGGAGAGTATTGTATGCTATGCTACGGGAGGGTTTGTTGCACAGTAGGGCTTACGATAAATGCGCTGGTGTAGTGGGAGAAGTTTTAAAAAATTATCATCCGCATGGAGATAGTTCGGTATATGATACATTAGTAAGAATGGCACAACCGTGGGTAATGAGGTATCCGTTGGTAGATTGTCAAGGTAATTTTGGTTCTGTCGATGGAGATTCTGCGGCAGCATATCGATACACAGAATGTCGATTAACTAAAATAGCGGAAGAACTACTCAAGGATATCGATGAAGATACAGTCGACTTTGCCCCTAATTACAAGGAAAGTTCTACTGAACCTACAGTTTTGCCTTCTTCCCTGCCCTGCCTCCTGATGAACGGTTCTTCTGGTATTGCCGTGGGGATGGCCACTAACATACCCCCTCATAATTTGGGTGAACTGATTGACGCTGTAACCTTACTAATCGATGAGCCTAATTGTACGATTGAACAAATTATGGAAATACTACCGGGGCCCGATTTTCCAACGGGCGGTACAATAGCGGGTAGATCCGGAATTAATTCCTACATGCATACCGGTCGTGGCATTGTAAGAATGAGAGGCACAATAACTACCGAAGAATTGCCGAATGGAAAACAACAAATAATAATTTCTGAAATTCCGTATAATGCAAACCGTGCAACTCTAGTGACCAGAATTGCAGATTTGGTGAAAGAGAAAATTCTTGATGGAGTGAGCGATCTCAGAGATGAATCGACAGAAACGACCCGTATCGTTGTAGAGCTTAAACTCGGAGAAATTGAGAGAGTTACGATCAACAAACTTTTCAAACTAACTGCACTTGAAAGTAGTTTTGGCGTTATTCTATTGGCCTTAGATAAGAGAAGACCAAGACAGATGAATATTAAGGAAGCGCTGGAATGTTATGTTGATCATCGCAGAGAGGTTATTCTTAGAAGAACACAATTCAGATTGAGGAAGGCTGAGGATCGTGCTCATATATTAGAAGGTTATAAAATTGCACAGGATAATTTAGATGATTTCGTCCGTATAATTCGAGCTTCAGCAAACCGAATCGAAGCTAAATCTAATTTAGTCGCAAAATATACTCTTTCTGACAGGCAAGTGAATGCAATTCTTGATTTACGTTTGTACCAATTGACCGGTATGGAAAGAGAGAAAATCGACGCTGAGTACCAAGAATTAATGACAATTATTTCAGGCCTCAAAGAAATTATTGAAAACGAGCATATACTTTTATCTGTAATAAAAGATGAATTAAGTGCTTTGAGAGATGTATACGCAGACGAAAGAAAATGTACAATAACCGAGTATGAGGGTGACGTTAGAATGGAAGATTTAATTCCTAATGATGGTTGTGTTGTTACGATTACAAAAAGCGGATTTATAAAAAGAACTGGTGTCGAAGAATTTCGTTCACAAAATCGTGGAGGAAAAGGGGTAATTGGGAGTGGTCAAAAGGAAGAAGATCCTGTCGAAATTTTACAAACCTGCAATGCACACGACACACTCATGTTTTTCATGAAAAATGGTCGTGTCTATGTTGGAAAAGCTTATGAAATACCAGAAGGAAGTAGGATTGCTAAAGGTAGAAATATAATCAATCTTCTCGAAATGCAAAAGAGCGAAAAGGTTGCCGCCCTTATTGCCATCGATTCTTTTGAATCTGATCAATCATTGGTTTTATGTACTCAAAAAGGAGTAGTCAAAAAAACAAAGATCAATGCGTATAAAAACCATCGCAAGGGTGGAATTATTGGAATCAATGTAGATGAAGGTGATATCGTACTAAAAGCAATAAAAACTAATCCCGATGATCATATTTTAATTCTAACCAAAAACGGAAAAGGACTGCGGTTTTGCTGTGATCAATTACGAGACCAGGGCAGAGTGACTAGGGGCGTTCGTGGGATTAGACTTAAGCCCAAAGATCAAGTGGATGCTTGTCTGGTGGTCGATGATCAAAAATTATTACTGATTGCAGGACAAAATGGACTAGGTATCCGCACTCGTTTTAGTGCGTTTCTTCCAAATGGTGGTAAACTTGATAGTGATTCGCTTGAAGATGCTACCCCAAGGAAAAGGGGTGGTCAGGGTGTTACTGCAATGAATACTGAAAGAATAATCGGTGCATTGAGCGTAGATCCGGAGAGTGAAATTTTAATGATCACAAGTAACGGACAAGCTGTTCGTTGTCCTGTAAATAATGTTCGGGAAACAAGCCGAGGTTCGAAGGGGGTTAAGCTCGTTAATTTATCAGGTAAAGACAAACTAACAGCTATTTCTGAAGTTATAGAACTTGACGAAGGTGATGAAATCGAAGAGGAGGGAGCAGAATCCGAAAATTTACTAGAAAACGAGTCAGGAACCGATACAGTTAACCCTAACACTGATCCCGATACTGAAACTGACTCTAGCGAATAAATTGTTTTATATTTACGATATTTGCTAGTCTTTTATAAAGCAAGAAAGCACATATTGTATCATACAACGCATTATGTGGGGTTCTTTTATTTTTTCGGCAGTGTCTTTTAGCTAGTACAGAACTCTCTTCTTTAATAAAAATATTAGTTAAGTGTTCCAATCCGTATTCTTCCAGTTGGGGATAAAGTATTTTATACATTTCTTTGGTATCGAGCCACGGTCCCCACTCCATACCACGGTTTGTACCAGTAGCATTACTGTAAGGTAGATACTTTTTGAGAAGATTTCTTTCTGTTGGTACATTGTGTGATATTATAAAGTCAGGTATTTTTTTAAATACTGCTTTAAAGAACTCGATACATTCATTTTCATTTCGAATTGTTTGTTCCGTTAAACTCACTATGGTGGAGTTTTCTGATTTGATTAAACCTATTTCTCGTATTCCATTGGAAAGTGAACCCTCAAAATCCATGGCTAAAATTTGCATATTTAAATAAATCTAAATGAATAAAATAAGTTTTCCAGTTTTTACTGAATTTGTAGAAAAAATTACAACCGAAACATCTTTATCTATTAATAAATGCTTTGATACAAATATTGTAAATAAAAGAAAAAAATGCGATGGAACAATCGTTACAGATGTTGATTTAAATACTGAACATTATATAAGAAAAAATATTGAAACATCTTATCCGAGTCACGGAATACTGGGTGAGGAGTTAATAAATGAAGAAAAAAGTGCGGAAAGCGTATGGATTATTGATCCGATTGACGGAACATTTAGTTTTGCCAGGGGGATTCCTTTGTTTGGAACCTTGATAGGGTATTTGTACGATGAATCGCCTACATATGGCTGTATGCGACTTCCTAAATTGGGAAATGATTTATTGGTTGGAGATAATGACTCTTGTTTCTTAAATGGAATAAGTACAAAATGTTCATCTTTTGTTTCATGGGATGAAGCTCTCATTCTTACAACAGACGAAAAAAGCTTAGCACAGTCTTCGATTGCTTCAAATTGGCAAATGTTAAAGAAACGAGAGGCTCAATTTAGAACGTGGGGTGATTGTTATGGGTATTATCTTTTATGTACAGGAAAGGCTGATGCAATGTTAGATATAGATTTAAAACCCTATGACATTCTACCACTAATACCAATTTTAAAAGGTGCAGGATTATCGATAGTAGATTTTTCAAAAAAGAAGGATTATACTTCAATACTAGCCTGTAAACCCGAAATAAAAGAAGAATTCGTTCAGTTGCTATTAAGTTAAAATGGAGCGGGCGAAGGGATTCGAACCCTCGACATCCACCTTGGCAAGGTGGTGCTCTACCAACTGAGCTACGCCCGCGTTCCGACTTAAACTATCTAAAAATTTTCTAAGTAAATCAAGTTTATAATATAAAATGTTGAACCATGTTTGGGACAAAAATTTGGTTTTACTTGACAAAAAATCACTTTTCTCTACCTTAAAACACTTTTCTCTAACTCCATGCCCCCCGCCCATGTAGCTCAGTCGGTAGAGCGCGTCCTTGGTAAGGACGAGGTCGGCGGTTCAAATCCGCTCGTGGGCTCCACATAAAATTCAAACTAAGTCAAACAAATGGCCAAAGAACAGTTCCAACGCACAAAACCCCACGTTAATGTAGGTACCATCGGTCACGTAGACCATGGTAAAACAACACTCACGACAGCAATTTTGCATGCACAAGCCCGTCAAGGTCTTGCTGAAGTAAAAAGCTATGCCGATATAGCGAAAGGCGGAACAGTACGTGACGCGTCTAAAATTGTAACGATTGCAGTTTCTCATGTTGAGTACGAATCAGCAAACAGACATTACGCACATGTAGATTGCCCTGGTCACGCTGATTTTGTTAAAAATATGATTACTGGTGCGGCCCAAATGGATGGAGCCATTTTAGTTGTAGATGCTACTACTGGTCCCATGCCTCAAACCAGAGAACATATTCTTCTTGCTCGCCAAGTAGATGTTCCTAATTTGGTCGTTTTTCTAAATAAGTGCGACCTTATGTCGGGTGACGACGAAGAATTACTTGAATTAGTAGACATGGAAATCCGCGATTTATTAAGCAAGTATGAATTCGACGGCGACAACGCAAAAATTATCCGCGGTTCTGCTACCAAGGCACTTGAAAATGAAGATAGTTAACTGTGTTTAGGTTCTATTCATAAATTAATTGCTGCCATTGATACTGAATTAGCCGAACCCGTTCGTGATGTTGACAAACCATTATTGATGGCAGTGGAAGGCGTTTTCACTATTACAGGACGTGGTACTGTTGCAACTGGAAGAATTGAACGCGGAAGAATCAAGGTCGGTGAAGAAGTTGAAATTGTAGGCCTTGGAGAATCTCGTAAGACTACATGCACTGGGGTTGAGATGTTTCGGAAGGAATTAGGTCAAGGTCAAGCAGGTGATAATGTAGGAATTTTGCTTCGTGGAATTGATAAAGCTGATATCCAAAGAGGCCATGTAATTGCTGCTCCAGGAAGCATAAAGCCTCATGTCAAAGCGAAAGCCCAGATTTATGTTCTCAACAAGGAAGAAGGTGGAAGGCACACCCCATTTTTCAAGGGTTATCGTCCGCAATTCTTTTTTGGCACCGCAGATGTTACTGGCATTGTTCAGCTACCTGAAGGTGTTGAAATGGTAATGCCAGGCGACAATTTGGGTGTTGAAATAGAACTTCAAAAGTCAATCGCAATGGAACCTGGACAAAGATTTGCTATTCGCGAGGGTGGCAAAACTATTGGAGCGGGTAACATTACTGAAATTTCTTAATCACTTAGATTACACTCGCAAATCCACCCAATTAAAACTTGGGGAGAATAGCTCAATTGGTAGAGCAACGGTCTCCAAAACCGTAGGCTGTGGGTTCAAGTCCCTCTTCTCCCGCCATTTATAACAAAATTGAATCCGTTTAAGAAAGTTAGAACCTTTTACAAGGAGACTATTGCTGAATTAGGAAAAGCAAGTTGGCCCACTTTTGCCGAGCTTCGCGAATCCACAATAGTTGTTGTAATCGGAGTAGTTATACTGGGCTGCTTTATTTCTGTTTCAGATTTCTCTTTATCTAATTGGGTGGAGTTTGTAACTCAATACCTTCGGTCTAGCTAATCCTTACACTTCATGAATGATACTTTATCAACTGGAATGAGATGGTATGCCGTACAATGTCTGTCTAATCACGAGGACAAAGTGCGCCGTTACTTTGCCAAGTATAAAGAAGAGGATGAGCATTTTGCAAAGAGCTTGAATGAAGTTCTTGTGCCTATCGAAACTGTCTCTGAGGTAAAGAATGGAAAAAAAAGACAAAGAGATCGTAAGTTTTATCCCGGTTATGTATTTGTAGAAATGAAACTTTATGATGATCAAGGTACACTTAAAAAAGAACCTTGGTACAAAGTGAAGGATACGGACGGGGTAATTAACTTTATTGGTAAGGAAAATCCAACACCGCTGCGCGATGATGAGATTTCTCGTATTTTAAATCAAGTGGATGAAGCTAAAGGAAAAGAAGTTCCAAAAGTTCAATTTACTGTTGGTGAAGTGGTCAAAATACTAGATGGTCCTTTCTTAAATTTAACTGGCGAAATTGAGGAAATTGACCCAGCAAAAGGTACTTTAAAAGTTTCGGTTTCCATTTTTGGCCGATTCACTCCTGTTGAACTAGAATTTTGGCAAGTCGAAAAAGCCGATCAAGAATAATATTTATAATGTCTAAGAAAGCTGTTGGTCTTATTAAACTTCAATTACCTGCTGGTGCAGCCAATCCGGCTCCCCCTGTTGGTCCAGCGTTGGGTGCACAAGGTGTAAACATCATGGGTTTTTGTAAAGAATTTAACGCGAAAACGAAAGATCAAGCAGGCTTGATCTTACCGGTTGTAATAACAGTTTATTCAGATCGTTCATTTAGTTTTATTCTTAAGTCCCCCCCTGCTTCCGTGTTACTCAAGAAAGCTGCTGGTCTAGCCAAAGGTTCTGGTGTTCCGAATAGAGATAAAGTCGGTACTGTAACCCGTGATCAAATCAAGGATATCGTAAAGACTAAACAAAACGATTTAAACGCATCTGATGAAGATGCTGCTTGTAGGATAATTGAAGGAACGGCAAGAAGTATGGGAATCGAAGTCTCCAATTAATATAATTTATCATGATTTCTCGTAGTAAAAAATATCGCAAGTCCATGGAAGGTTTTTCACCGGACGAAACAAGCACACTTTCGGACGCATTCGGTAGGCTCGAAAAATTTGAAAAAGTAAATTTTGATGAAACGATTGAACTTTCTTGTTCGTTAGGAGTTGATCCTAAACAAAGCTCTCAGGGAGTAAGAGGTATTGTTAATTTACCCCATGGAAGTGGAAAAGAAGTTCGAGTGATTGTTTTTACTGATAATGCGGATGAAGCTAAAGCAGCAGGGGCGGATCATGCCGGACTTGATGAATTAATCAAAAAGGTTAAAGATGGGTGGATGGATTTTGATGTGGCCCTTGCTACAACAGATTCAATGAAAAGTGTTCGTAGCATTGCTCGTGTTCTCGGTCCTAGAGGTTTAATGCCAACTCCAAAAGCTGGTACAGTTACCGATAATGTGGCGGAAGCAATTACTGCAGTAAAGGCAGGAAGAGTGGAATTTAAAATGGATAAAACGGGTTCACTCGCTGTCGTCGTAGGCAAAAGATCTTTTACTTCAGTTCAGTTGCAGGAAAATACGTCCACCGCATTAGAAGCGGTTTCATCCTCTAGACCAGATGGCTTCAAGGGAAAATTTATTAAAAATGTTTACATTAGTAGCACCATGAGCCCGAGTGTTAAACTCGACACTAGCACTCTTAATCTTTCGTAATATAACTACATCATGAGACCTGAAAAATCCTATTTAATTAAAGAGGCTTCTGACTACCTCACTCGTTCCGATTACTTTTTTCTCACCGATTACAAGGGAATAAACGCGGAAGAAACATCCGAACTAAGAAAAAAGCTTTCAGAACGAGGAGCCGAATTTCATGTTGTAAAAAATAGTTCACTTACGATCGCAACAAAGGAAAAAGAATTACCTGACTTATCAGAACATTTATCAGGTCATACCGCAATCGTGGTTGGGGGTGATGATCCATCGGGTGTAGCAAAAGCACTCGGTGAATTCTTAAAAGAAACCAAAAAGGTAACCGTCAAGGCTGGTACACTTGGAGATCGAGTTTTAAATACCGACCAAGTTAAACAATTGGCAAATCTCCCGAGCTTAGAAGTTCTCCAATCCCAATTACTTTCGTTATTCAGTACGCCTGCGACTCAACTAGTTTCCATTCTTAGCGCACCAGCTCGTTCAATGGTTACCGTTTTACAAGCAAAGGCAGATAATTCTTAAATCATTTTCTGGATATTCTATCCGAAAAATAAAACTATTAACCACCAACCTAGAAGAAATTAGGGGTAACTCCCTTAAACACCAATAGGTACTAATCATATTCAGGACAGGAGGTATATATTAACATGTCAGACATAACAAAAGACCAAGTAGTTGATTGGCTCAGCGGCCAATCAGTAATAGAGATCGCAGATCTCGTTAAAGAGCTCGAAGACAAATGGGGCGTTAGTGCAGCAGCACCCGCAGCCGTAGCAGTCGCAGCACCAGCCGGCGGCGGAGATGCCGGTGGAGCAGCAGAAGAGCAGACTGAATTCAATGTTGTTCTCATTGAGTTTGGTGGCAACAAGATTGCTGTTATTAAAGAAGTCCGTGCAATTACCGGTCTTGGATTAAAAGAGGCTAAAGAACTCGTAGAAGGAGCACCCAAACCAGTCAAGGAAGCAGTCTCCAAGGATGAGGCAGATGAGATTGTTAAGAAATTAGAGGCTGCAGGAGCAAAAGTAGAAGTTAAATAATGCATTTCTCTCTTTCTTTCTAGTTTTAAAGTAAAGCCGTATGGTTGCTATGCAATCTGCGGCTTTTTTTGTTCTTTCCCTACCCCACAAGTTACCAACCAATAATATGGATACAGCAATTCGAAAAAATTTCGGTAAGCTTACAGAAGCCATCGACCCACCAAACTTGCTTCAAAATCAAGTTGATTCTTTTCATGACTTTCTTCAAAGAGAAGTTCCATCAACTCATCGAAAAAAAGCCGGTTTAGAGGCTGTTTTTACAGAGGTTTTTCCTATCATAAGTTATGATGAAAAATCTCGTTTAGAATACGTAAGTTATACCATTGGAGAATCTAAGTTGTCTGAAATGGATTGTATCGATCAGAACTGTACATATGCAGCTCCGTTACAGGTCAAACTTCGCTTGCGACTTGAAGTAGAAGGACAGAGTAAACCTTTCTACAGTGAAGAGGAAATTTTTATGGGTGAGTTGCCTATAGTAACTGAACGGGGATCCTTTATTATAAATGGAGCAGAACGTGTTGTAGTCAGTCAGTTACACCGTTCTCCTGGCGTTAGTTTTGAAGAATCGGTCCACAGTAGTGGTAAGACGTTGCACGGATTCCGTATAATTCCGGATCGTGGTACATGGATAGAGGCACAATTTGACCAACATGATTTACTGTATGTATACTTAGATCGTAGAAGAAGGAGAAGAAAGTTTTTAATTACCACTTTTTTACGGGCATTACTTGATTCAGATTCCGATAAAGACAAAGACTCCGATCAAAAAATCATCGAGCTTTTCTATGATATTGAAACATTATCGATTGAAGATTTATTAAAAAAGGAGAATGTTTCAAATTATGTCCTAGTTGAACCAATGTTTGACCGTACTAAAGGTGCTGTTTTAGCAAAAGCATTTGAGCCTTTAACTAAAACATATCTTAGAGCTTTCCAAAAAGCTGGAGAGACACAACTCCGCGCAATTGACACTTCTGTTGATGAAGGAGCAATCATACGTTGTCTCAAAAAAGACACTACTAAGAACAAGGACGAGGCACTTAAAGAAATTTACAAAAAACTTCGACCTGGTGAGCCACCTGACCGTGCTAATGCCGAAGCGCTTATTAAGAGGCTATTTCTCGATTCCAAGCGTTACGATTTGGCTAAAGTGGGCAGGCACATGCTTAATCTGAAATTGAATTTAGACACCCCATTGGAGGTTCGTGTAACAACTGTTGAAGATTTAGTTGCGGCCACCAGGAAACTTACCGATTTCAAACGAGGTAAATCCAACGAAGAAAAAGCCCGGGAAGATGCGGGTAAGTTTTTCGATATGGGGATCGATGACATTGACCATTTAGGTAATCGTCGGGTTAGAACCGTTGGAGAATTACTTGCAAATGTTTGCCGAAGTGGCTTATCAAGAACAGAACGTGTTGTTCGAGAAAGGATGACTCTATATGACCAAGGAGTTGAATCACTTTCACCTGGCAAGTTAATCAACCCTAAAGCTCTCACCACGGTTGTGAGAGATTTCTTTGCTAGGAGTCAACTTAGTCAGTTTAAAGACCAAATTAATCCACTTGCCGAGTTGACTCACAAGCGTCGATTATCTGCATTAGGACCGGGCGGACTTAATCGAGAGAGAGCAGGTTTTGAAGTACGGGATGTGCATCCAACTCATTATGGCAGGATTTGCCCGATCGAAACTCCTGAGGGACCCAATATCGGACTAATTAACACCCTTTCTACTTATGCTAAGATTGATGAGTTCGGATTTCTTCAATCCACTTATCATCCCTGCTTGAATGGATATATTGGAATCATTTCCGCAAAGGATCATGTCGAGGAATCTCATCCCCTCAATAATCTCAGAAATTTAGAAAACGAACGGGCTTTCGATAAATGTCGTTTCAAGCAGGGGGCTACTCATTTAATTTATTTTGATGAAATAAGTAAGCATGCAGAACTTACTTGGGCGCTTGAAATTCTTTCAAACGAGACAATCGCGAAAAATGATATTATTGTGTTCACGCAAAAGGGGGGAACTGAATCAATTCCTGCACTAGCAGAGATATTAAATGTTCCGAAAATTAAATTTGTAAAAGAATTAGAGG
>Ga0102813_1000893_pt1 | contig 13377 bp, 15 predicted proteins | sample ColrivemetaGS725_FD_84512 | JGI IMG/M metagenome (GOLD analysis project Ga0102813, IMG submission 84512) | Estuarine microbial communities from the Columbia River estuary - Flood tide ETM metaG S.725 | ecosystem: Environmental > Aquatic > Marine > Intertidal zone > Estuary | place: USA: Columbia...
AAAGCCATTAGAGTGTTTGGAGTATATTATTGTTCACGAGTTAATCCATTTGATTGAACGTTCTCATAATCATAAATTTGTAGCACTGATGGTATAAACATATGTCTGATTGGAGAAGCAGAAGAGATTTACTTAATAGACTTCCTGTAAGGCATTATGATTGGTCTTACTGATAAGTGTTTAATACCTATTAGGTAATACTCTAATCAGATAACTTAAGTTGTAATAGCACATTGATTTTTATATAATCCTTTAGAAATTAGGAGTGATCTTAAAGAGAAAAATACCTCTAAATCCACTTTCAGATTTTGAATTTCCTGTTCGTCAAGAGTACATAGCGGGAGGTTATCGAAAGATAGTCTCTCGTTTTTGTTTTCTAAACCTTCTAATATTTTTTACATTTGCGCCAACAATAATTTAATCAAAAGGAATGAAAAACTCAAAAATATTAATGATTTCAAGCTGTATTTTCTTAGGTGCTCTAGGAATCACTCTAACGTTTATGCCTGATGAAATTATCTCAAGCCTGAACGTAACACCGAACCCAATATCAACTTTGTCACTCCAATTATTAGGGGCACTCTATCTCGGGTTCACAATGTTGAATTGGATGGCAAAAGAATCTTTAATCGGAGGAATTTACAATAAGCCTATAGCAGTTGGGAATTTTATGAATTTTCTAGTTGGGGCATTTGCTTTGATTAAAATAATATCTAAAATCCAAATTCATATAGAATTCGTTATATCTCTAACTATCGCATATACCATTTTTGCAATTCTATTTGCATATGTCTTTAGAACTACTCCATCTAGAATAAAATAATAAGAAATTTTAATATTTTTATGTAATGATAGAATCTAATATTTTTGTTGTAGCGCCACTATTTTCTTTTATATAATTAATCGCAATTGATTTATTAAAAGTACTGAAACAATCAATAGCTGAAGTTAGTTCAGTATAATTGCTAATTGAAATAGCTCCTTTCTGATTTATTAATTCTTTTGCCTCATTAAATTTTTGGTAGTTTGGTCCAAAAATCACAGGTAAGCCAAAAGCAACTGCTTCCAGAACATTATGAATACCTGCACCAAAACCACCACCTATATATGCAATATTAGCATACTGATAGATATTTGAAAGGATACCGATACTATCAATAATCAGCACATTACTATTGCTGATATCTGTATTATCTGTCTCTGAAAATAACAAAGCATTAGTCTGTTTTTGTAATGCACTAATATTTTGTAATTCATGGGGAGCAATAATATAATTATTTTCAGGGTGATCCTTAATATATTGTACTAGAAGGATTTCATCCTTAGGCCAAGTGCTACCACAAATAATAGTGGGCTTACTTTTGCTAAACGTTTCAATTAAAGGCATTTTGACTGGATTTTTAGAATTAGCAAGAACACTATCAAAACGGCTATCACCACTAATAGTAGTATTGTTAAAGCCGATACTTTTTAAAAGCTCAGCAGAGTTTTTGTCCTGAACAAAAAAGTGTGTGACATTTTTAAGTTGCTCTGCCCACCATTTATATTTAAAAAATGCTTGCCCATCACGAAAAATAGCAGACACACTATAAAAAGAAATGTTTTGTTTTTTAAGCTCAGCCATATAATTGAACCAGAACTCATATTTTATAAAAATAACTTTTATAGGCTTTACAATACTGATGAATTTTTTTGCATTTGATTTTGTATCAGCAGGGAGATAGCAAACAAAATCAGCCAAAGGAGTGTTTTTTCTTATTTCATAACCAGAAGGAGAGAAGAAAGTAAGTAATATTTTGTGTGTTGGATACTTTGCTTTATATGCCTGAATAATTGGTTTTCCTTGTTCAAATTCCCCAAGAGATGCGCAATGAAACCAAACAATATTTTCTGTATTGTTTAAAGTTTGTTCTAACTTTTTAAAGATAGATTTTCTGCCCTTTACCCATAGCCTTGCTTTACTGTTAAATAGTGATGCAAAATAAACTGCAACTACATAAAACCAAATGCTAATATTGTAAAGGGAATTCATTAGAAGTAATGAAATTCTTCATCATTTTTTCTGTGAATAGGAATAATTATTTCCAACTTAAAACCTAATAATTGATCCCATTTCCTTTGGCTAGAATAATACTGTTGATGTGCAAAATCATAACTTCTATTAATTTTAGTGTAAGCCATAGTGTAGTTTATTCCTGCACTAGCCTGAAACTTCCCTTTTTTACTGTAATATTTATAGTCTGCAGAGAGTTTGGTGCTAAATCCGTTAGAGAAACGATCGTAACCTTTTTTCATTTCCTCATCAAGCTGAGGAATGTTTTGATTTTTAGTGTTAATGTATATTTGATGTTGCAAATAACCAAATCCTTGAGATATATAAATACCACTCAAATTTGTTTCTTTAAAATGAAAAGCATAACCCATAAAAAGATGTGCATCAAGCCCTCTTTGCATTAAAATTACATTAGTGTAATGTCCGTCATCACCAATAATTGCCCCTGTTGAGGTTGAGATATTATCAAAAAGTGTTGAATCTTTTACATTGTTACCAAACATGTAATTTCCTTCAATTCCATAAAATAGATTATTAGCAGTTTCCGAAAAATAAGATGCACCAATAGCTGAATTATCTCCAAAAGTATTTGCTAAATCACTAGTTGGAATCTGATAGGTGTAGTTAAAAGTAAAGGCAGATTGTTTATTTTCTTGAGCTTTTAAATTGATAAATACTACTGATAAAAGTATAAAAAGGATGTTTCTCATTTGTTGCTTTTTCTTTTGAGGGCTAAAATACTATAAGTGCAACAATTAACGCAAAGCATTGTGTAATAATTGTCTATATTTGCTGTCCATTTATAAAAACCCGAAAAGTAAGATGAATAAAACGATATTAATAACAGGAGGTGCTGGTTTTATTGGCTCCCATGTTGTAAGATTATTTGTGAATAAATATCCAGATTATAAGATAGTTAACCTTGATAAATTGACTTATGCTGGAAACCTGGAAAATTTGAGAGATGTTGAAAATACGGATAATTATATTTTTGAGAAAGGAGATATAGTTGATGAAAGCTATATTAAAGATTTATTTGCAAAGTATAAATTTGATGGCGTAATTCACTTAGCTGCAGAGAGCCATGTTGATAGATCAATCACAAATCCAATGGAATTTATAATGACAAATGTAGTTGGGACAGTAAATTTATTAAATGCCGCTAAAAATCAATGGAAAGGAAATGAGGATGGTAAGTTGTTTTATCATGTGTCTACTGATGAAGTTTATGGGAGTTTAGGGGATACAGGCTTGTTCTTAGAAACTACTTCTTATGATCCTCAATCACCATACTCATCTTCAAAAGCGAGTTCTGATCATTTTGTTCGTGCTTACGGAAATACTTATGGCATGCCATATGTAATTTCAAATTGTTCTAATAATTATGGACCTAATCAGTTCCCTGAAAAGTTATTGCCACTATTTATAAATAACATTAGAAACGGAAAATCATTACCAGTTTATGGTGATGGAAAATTTACTCGTGATTGGCTTTATGTAGTGGATCATGCTATTGCGATTGATAAAATCTATCATGAAGGAAGAAATGCTGAGACTTATAATATTGGTGGTTTTAATGAATGGACAAATATTGACCTGATTAAAATATTATGTAAACAAATGGATATAGATCTATGTAAAGAAGAAGGTACTGCTGAGCAGTTAATTACTTATGTAAAAGATAGACCAGGACATGATAAACGCTATGCAATTGATGCAAATAAATTGAAAAATGAATTGGGTTGGGAGCCATCTTTACAGTTTGAAGAAGGACTTGCTAAAACAATTGCTTGGTACTTAGAAAATGAAAAATGGATGGATAATATTACATCAGGAGATTATCAGAATTATTATAAAGAACAATACAGTTAAATGTTAAAATGGTTTTCTATAAAGAAAATAGAGGTAGAGCTAGATCCTCTTGATTTTTCAGTTTTGAAAACAGACATTCATTCGCATTTTATTCCTGGAATTGATGATGGTTCTCCTGATATGAAAACTACAATTTCCTTAATCAAAGAGATGCAGGGATTGGGATTTAAGAAGGTAATAACTACCCCTCATGTAATGAGTGATTTTTACAAAAACTCATCTGATATAATTTTAAAAGGACTTACTGATATTCGATCAGAACTTAAAGTTCAAAATATTAATATGGAAATTGAAGCTGCTGCTGAATACTATATTGATTATGATTTTGATCAAAAAATAGGCAAGGAAAAATTCTTAACTTTTGGCGATAACTATATTTTGGTTGAACTTTCATTTATGGAAGCTCCAGAAAACTTGTTTGATATTATTTTTAAACTGCGATTAGAAGGATATAATGTAGTCTTAGCGCATCCAGAAAGGTATGCTTTTTTTACTATGGATGATTATGAAGAACTTGTAAATAGGGGGGTTCTTTTACAGATAAATTGGCTTTCAATTATTGGCTATTATTCCCCTCAAATTGAACAAAAAACTAAAGATTTAATTGCAGCAGATATGGTAAGTTTTATCGGTAGTGATTGCCATAATATGAATCATGCTGAACTGTATGAAAAATGCCAGACTAAAAAAGCCTGGCATGATTTAAATAATAGTTGTAAACTATTAAATAATACTTTATAAAGTAGCGCTAGAAGATTCCATTTTCCTATCTACTTTTTTAAATAAACCTTGTAAAACTTTTCCAGGCCCAACTTCAGTTACTGATGATAACCCATCTGCTATCATTTGTTGCATAGTTTGAGTCCACATTACAGATGCAGTCAGTTGCTTTTTTAAGTTTTCTTTAATTTCTTCAGGATTTGTAATAGCTGTTGCAGTTACATTCTGATAAATAGGGCAGACTCCTTCCTTAAATTCTGTATTATCAATTGCAGTTTCAAGCTCAGCTCTTGCTGGTTCCATTAGTGGGGAATGAAACGCACCTCCAACTGGAAGTTTTAATGCTCTCCTTGCTCCAGCTTCTGTGAGTTTTTCGCATGCTATATCAATTCCGTTATTAGAGCCTGAAATCACTAATTGCCCTGGGCAATTGTAGTTAGCAGGAACAACAACTTCTTCTATTTCTGAACAGATATTTTCTACAACTTCATTGTCTAAACCTAAAACAGCAGCCATGGTAGATGGGTTTTGCTCGCATGCTTTTTGCATAGCCATTGCTCTTTTAGATACTAGTTTTAATCCATCTTCAAAAGATAAATAACCAGCTGAAACTAATGCTGAAAATTCACCAAGAGAATGCCCTGCTACCATTTCTGGTTTAAAATAATCCCCCTTTACTTTAGCTAAAATCACAGAATGTAAAAAGATGGCAGGTTGTGTTACTTTTGTTTGTTTTAGTGCTTCAGCATCTTCACCAAACATAATATTAGTTATTGAAAATCCTAAAATTTCATTTGCTTTTTCAAACATTTTTTTTGCATCTACTGATGCTTCATAAAGGTCTTTACCCATTCCAGGAAATTGCGCTCCTTGCCCAGGAAATACATATGCTTTCATTTTTTATTTAATTAAATTCATAAACTCTGCTCTTGTTTTTTCATCTGACATAAATATTCCGGAAAAGGCAGAAGTTGTTGTTGAAGAGTGTTGCTTTTGTACTCCTCTCATTTGCATACAAAGGTGTTGTGCTTCAATTACCACAGCTACTCCTTTTGGATTTAAAGTTTCTTGTATGCAGTCTTTTATTTCATCTGTTAATCTTTCTTGAACTTGTAGTCTTCTTGAAAAAACATCAACTATTCTTGGTATTTTACTAAGCCCTACAATATACCCGTTAGGTATGTAGGCAATATGTGCTTTGCCAAAAAATGGCAACATATGATGCTCGCATAAAGAGTAAAGCTCAATATCCTTAACTAAAACCATTTGACTATAACTTTCAGAAAACATTGCAGACTTTAAAATTTCAGATGGATTTTTTTCATACCCATTTGTTAGAAATTCCATTGATTTAGAAACTCTTTCAGGAGTTTTTAATAAACCTTCTCTTTCTGGATTTTCTCCAATTTCAGAAAGTAATGTTTTAATGCTTCTTGCTATATCTTGATTGTAATTATCATTCATATTTTTATAAATAGGCTGCAAATATACCATATATTTGCCATATGAAAGTATTAATTGTATCTGCTACTAAATCTGAGATTACATCTGATAAAGTAATGTCCTTTCCAGTTCTAATAACTGGAGTTGGAATGGTTAATACAGCTATAGGCTTAACAAGAAAATTATCTAATTCCACTTTTGATTTAATTATAAATATGGGTATTGCCGGTTCATTTACTGATAGTTTAAAAGTTGGGGATATAGTTGAAGTTGCTGAAGATATTTTTTCAGAGATTGGTTTTGAAGATGGCAGTGATTTCTCTCAGTTTCAAGATTTTGAAATTCCAACTTCCTATAAAAACGAATCTAAAACTTCATTAAAGAAAGTTATAGGAATAACTGTAAATACTGTTCATGGAAATGAGGGATCTATTGAAAAAATAATTGACAGATTAAAGCCTGATATTGAAAGTATGGAAGGTGCTGTTATTTTTAAAATCTGTAAGGAATTTGATATTCCTTGTATGCAAATTAGGTCAATTTCTAACAAAGTTGAAAGAAGGAATAAAGAAAATTGGGATGTTAATTTGGCAATAAAAAACTTGAATATTGAGGTTGAAAAAATACTAAATAAATTATGAAATTGACCTTAGGTTTTTCTCCTTGCCCAAACGATACTTTTATTTTTGATGCACTCGTGCATCATAAGATTGATACAGAAGGATTGGAGTTTGAAGTTATTTTTGCAGATGTAGAACAGTTAAATAAATGGGCATTTCAAAGAAAATTAGATATTACAAAACTTAGTTATAATGCGTTTACATATTGTGTAAATGATTATGCGTTATTAGATAGTGGCTCGGCTTTAGGAAATAATTGCGGCCCATTGCTAATTAAAAAACCAAATACCATTTTAACTAAGGAAAGTAAAATTGCTATTCCAGGGAAATACACAACTGCTAATATGTTATTGAATATTGCTTTTCCCAATCATCAAAATAAAGTAGAAATACTTTTTTCTGAAATTGAGAATAAGGTGCTTGAAGGTAAAGTAGACGCAGGACTCATTATTCATGAAAACCGATTTACTTATGAAGTTAAAGGCTTGGAAAAGGAAAAAGATTTAGGGGAATTTTGGGAAGAAGAAACAGGACTTCCTATTCCTTTAGGTGGGATTGTAACAAATAGAAGATTGCCTTTAGCAACTCAACAAAAAATTGAAAGAGTGCTGAGAAAATCAGTTGAATTTGCTTTTGAAAATCCTAATAGCTCGGCTGATTATGTGAAGTTCCATGCTCAAGAAATGGGAAAGGAAGTGGTAGATGCTCACATTGCTTTGTATGTAAATAACTATTCTATTTCTTTGGGGGAACAAGGGAGAAAGGCTGTAGAATTGCTTTTTGAAAAGTCAGGCAAAGAGTCTAAATCTATTTATGTTTAATATTCTTATATTCGCAATATGAAAAAACAAGAGAAGATAGCATTAGTAATTGAGGGCGGGGGTTTTAAGTCCGTTTTTTCAGCTGGAGTTTTAGATGCATTTCTCATTAATAAATTTAAACCCTTTGATATTTATATTGGCGTTTCAAGTGGAGCAATGTGCTTGTCCTATTATGTAGCTAATCAATACAAAGCCTATTTCTCCTTATCCAAAGAAGTGTCAATTAATAAAAAGTTTTTAAGTTATAGACATGCTCTTTCGGAACAAGGCTATATGGATTTAAATTTTTTATCAAAATATGCTAAAGAGCACAATCCTTTAGATTTACAAAACATTAAAGAGTCTACTGAAAATAAAGAGCTTTACATAGTTGCCACTAATTTAGAAAATGGTGAGGCTGTTTATTTAGAGCCAAATAAGAAAAATTATTACAAGTGTTTACAAGCTACTTCCTCATTGCCTTTTTTCACAAAAGGTTCTTGCAAAATTAATGGTGTAAATTTTATGGATGGGGCATGGTCCGATTCTATACCTGCAAGAGCTGCTGCAGATTTTGGAGCAAATAAAATCATTGTTGTCAGACCAAACCCTTTAGGGTTTAAATTAAATGGGCTAAGTTATTTAGGTTTAGCTGCCGGATACTGGTGGAAAAATAATCCGAAAGTAAGGGATAACTTTTTTAAGGAAGATAATAGATATAATAAGGCGGTAGATTTCTTAACAGCAAAACACAAGAATTTAGAGATTATGCAGATTTGTCCTGACAATTTTCTAAAGTCAAGTGTAGTAGGCACAAGTGTAGATGACTTAACAAAAGATTATCATGCTGGCTTAGAAAAGGGTATGGATTTCCTTAATAATTATTTTTTGAAAAACTAATTGAATAGATTTATTCTGGTGTTGTTTTGTAAGTTTGTACAATGAAAAAATTATATATTATATTTTTCTACATACCTATATTCGTCTTTGGTCAGCAAGCGGTAGTTAAAGAAATAAAAATTGAGCCTTATATGTATACTCAGAATTATGAGCATTTTAAAAGGCTAGTGTTTGAATCGCCTGATTCTGAAGCAGAGTATATTGATGGATTTAATTTTGAATGGGGGTATTATTATACTTTAAGAGTTAAAGAACTTGATATAGGGGAGTTGTCAGACGGAACCCGTTATGAGTATTCTTTGTTAAAAGTCATTTCTAAAGAAAAGGTATCTGATACAGTAATATTTAGAATGTTTATAGATCCTTTAAGGTATTATCATAAATTAGAAGAAGATGGAATTTCTAATTACACTTTAAGTCAGTTAAATGATAGTACTTATCTTTATATGGATAAAGTTGAGATTGAAATACCTCACAAGTTTCTAGAATATTTTAGGAAAAAGACAAATAATGAAATTGGTTTTATAGGAAACTTTAAATTTGTTAATGGAAAAAGAATTAGATTAGGAAGTATTAGATAAATAAAAGCCCACTCATTTGAGTGGGTTTCTTTTTGGTGGACCTCTCGGTCCTTATTTCGAGTATTTAAAACTTTTTTGTAAGTTTAGCGAATGAAAAAACTAATAATTATATTACTATGCTTTCCCTTTATTGGGTTTGGACAAAATCCTAATTATTCAGAGGATATTGCTCCAATAATCTATAATAAATGTTTACAATGTCATCATAGTGGAGGGATATCTCCTTTACCATTAGAAACATATGCTAATGCAGTATCTAATGCTGGAATGATACAACACGTTACATCCAACGGAGAGATGCCACCTTGGCCTCCTGATACACTTTTTCAGAATTATGCATATGAGAATACTTTAACTTTAGATGAAATTGCAAAAATTACAGATTGGATTGCTAATGGGGTTCCTATTGGAGATACTTCTTTACTTCCGCCAATGCCAACATTCTCTAACTCCTCACAATTAGGAACACCTGATTTAGAGCTACAAATACCAACATACTCAAGTACTGCAACATCAAATTCTGATGATTATGTGTGTTTTTCAATACCAAGCGGTTTGTCACAAAGTAGAAAAATAAGAGCTATTGAGGTTATTCCTGGGAATTTACAAACTGTACATCATGTACTGGTATCAATAGATTTATTTCCTAATAACTCCATTGTAACAACACCTAATTGTATGGGGCCAACCGGAGACATGTTGTATGCTTATGCTCCAGGATCAGTAGCATTAACCTACCCTACGAATACTAGCAACTCTTTTGGTGTAGAATTACCTGCAAATAGTAACATTACACTTGCAATGCACTATCCAGAAGGTAGTTTTGGTCAGGTAGATAGCACTAAAGTCAGATTCTATTTTTATCCCCAAAGCACGGTGATTAGGGAAATAACAACCGATTTTTTAATTAATGAAGGATTATTTGGTATACCGTTTGTTCTACCGCCAAATCAGATTGCTGAGATTACAGGTTCTTTTGGACCAACATCACAAGATTATTCTTTTATGTCTGTTTTTCCTCACATGCATCTTTTAGGTAAAGATATGCAGTGTATGGCGGTAACTCCAACTAATGATACTATTAATTTAATCAGAATCAATAATTGGGATTTTGAATGGCAAGGATTTTATTTTTACCAAACCTTTATTAAAATTCCAGCAGGTAGCATGATATATGCAAAAGGAAACTATGATAATACCGTTAGTGCGACTAACCCTAACCCTGTTACTGTTCAATCTGGCCTTAATACTGAAGATGAAATGTTTATTTTTATTTTTCAGTTTTTACCTTATCAATTAGGAGATGAAAATATATTTATTGAAAACAATACGACAACAACCACTTACAATATTCCTATTAACACTCCAAAAGGAGAGCTGATTAAAATAACGGATATTTTAGGAAGAAAAACAAAAGGAACAAATCAGCCTCTGTTTTACATCTATGATGATGGAACAGTAGAGAAAAAAATAATTCTTGAATAAACAAAAACCCACTCAAACGAGTGGGTTTTTTTTTGGTGGACCTCTCGGTCCTTATTTCTAACTTCTTTAAAGAAGTTCATTCATCTTCTCAATTTGTTTCTTTGTAAGTTTTCCATTCAACCAATCGGAGCTAATTTCAGCATCATACTTTTTATAGAAATCTATAGCAGGACTATTCCAATCTAATACTTGCCATATCATTCCATTCAGATTTTGTTCCTTACATATTTTGATTGTTTCTTCAAATAATTTAGCCCCAATACCGCTTCTTCTATATTCTTTTTTAATTACAAAGTCTTCAAGGAATAAGAATTTCCCTTTCCATGTAGAATAGCGTATCCAATAAAAGGATAATCCAATAATTCTATTGTTATTTTCAGCAACTAAAAACCAAAACCATGGGCGGTCTCCAAATCCGTCATTTTCTAAATCCTCTAATGTAATGGTTACTTCATCTAGAGACTTTTCATAATTAGCTAATTCTTTGATTAGTTCTAGTACTGATGGTAAGTCTTCTTTAACTCCTTTTCTAATAATTGTTTTCATAAAGCTAAAATAATAAACCCCACTCAAATGAGTGGGGTTATTTTTGGCAGATTTCTAGCTCCTTATTTCGAGCTTTTTTAGAAAATTATTGAGTAATTTTGTCTTATGAATAAAATCATATTTATATTTTTAATAAGTAGTCAAATATTATCAGCACAAACTCTTAATGATCTCTACTTTGGTTCTGATACAACTTTTGATATAATCAGTTGGAATATTGAATGGTTTCCAAAGAATAACAACACTGCAAGTGAAGTGCAAGAAATTCTTGCTCAATTAGAAGCTGATGTATACGCATTACAAGAAATTGAAGATACTACACTTTTAAAACAAGTTGTATCAAATATACCTGGATATGAGTGTTATTTTAAAAGTAGCTATTATGGAGGTTTAGCCTATGTCTATAATACTAATACTATACAGATTAATTCGAAATATGAGATATTTACTTCTCAACCATACTGGAATGCTTTTCCAAGATCTCCTCAAGTACTAGATTGTAATTTTATGGGCAACAACTATATTATTATTAATAATCATTTCAAATGCTGTGGAGATGGCATACTAAATACAAATAATACTAATGATGAAGAAAATAGAAGATTACAAGCTGTTACTTATATAAAACAATATATAGATAATACTCTTTTAGGTAAAAGGGTAATATTATTAGGAGATCTAAATGATGAAATAATTGATAACACTGCCAATAATGTATTTCAGGATTTTATAAATGATAATGCTAATTATTTGTTTACTGACATGCTAATCGCTCAAGGCAATAGTACAGATTGGTCTTATCCTACTTGGCCTTCTCACCTTGATCACATCCTTATTACTGATGAACTGTTTGCTAATTTTCAAAATTTTAATTCGCTTGTTTCTGTAATTAGAATTGATGATTATATGGGTACTTGGAGTAATTATGAGAACAATATTTCTGATCATAGGCCAATTGGTTTAAAACTTGATTTTGGTACTGTAAGCTATATCCCAGAAAAAATAGGTATAGAAAATAGAGCTTTTAAGGTGTTGGATATTTTAGGAAGGGATGTTCTGAAAAAAAAATCTGGCTTAGTATTCAAGCTTTATGATGATGGAACAGTAGAGAAGAAAATAATTCTTGAATAAATAAAAAACCACTCATTGAGTGGGTTTATTTTTTTGGTAGGTCTTACTGCCCTTATTTCGAATTTTTTTAAAAATTATTAAGTAAGTTTGCTTTGAAAACTAGAACATAATAGATATGGAGCAATCTACAGAATTGAATGAAATAGAAATTAGGGAAATTTTAGCAAAATTCGATATTCATAATATTTCATCTTTTGAATTATTAAGCGGTGGTTCTGAAAATACCAACTATTTAGTAAAATCAGAAAATGGAAAATATGTGCTTTGTATTTTTGAACAAAAAACAGAAAAAAATGCAAAAGACCTGGCTCACTTATTAAAACATTTAGAAAAAAACAATTTTAATACTTCCAAACTAATGTATAACTCTGATAGTGAACCTGTCATTATTTGGAAGGATAAGCCGATAATAATAAAAACCTTTATTGAAGGAAAAATTAGAAATGATCTTTCTCCTCACTTGTTGAAAATGATAGGAAAGGAACTTGCCAAATTGCACCAAATAAATGCTCCTGAATATATTTCCGATCAACTTAATTATGGAAAGGAGCAATTTGTAAATGTTAAAAAATACTCAGCTAATTCTGAATTTGATATTTGGCTCAAAAACATACTAGAATATATTGATCCTTACTTAAAATTAAATTTACCCAAATCAATTATTCATTCTGATGTTTTTTGGGACAATGTAATTATTGGTGAAAATGACAATTCGGCAACTATTATAGATTTTGAAGAGTCTGTAAATTATTATCGCTTATTTGATATAGGAATGACAATAATTGGAATTTGTGGAGAAGAAAAAGTCATAAATATGGAAAAAACAAAGCACCTTTTAGATGGCTATCAATCAGAAGTTCAGTTATTAGAGGAAGAAATAAATTCTTTAAAAGCATTTACGATTTATGCTGGTGCGTCAATGACATTTTGGAGGCATCAAAACTTTAATTATGTCAAGCCCAATACTAAAATGTCTAATCATTATATGAAGTTGAAAGTTTTAGTTGATGATATAGTTAAACAGGCTGATGATTGTTTTGTGAGATTAATAAAAAATTAATAGGGTTTATCCTGCTACTTATAGACAAACAAAACCCCACTCAATTGAGTGGGGTTTTGTTTAGTGGGCCTTATGGTTCTAATTCGGAATTTTTTAGAGAATTATTAAGTGTTAATTAAGTGTTTTGCCAAACAGTTTAAATAGCGCTCACAGAATAAAGAATATA
>Ga0102813_1000895_pt1 | contig 13356 bp, 10 predicted proteins | sample ColrivemetaGS725_FD_84512 | JGI IMG/M metagenome (GOLD analysis project Ga0102813, IMG submission 84512) | Estuarine microbial communities from the Columbia River estuary - Flood tide ETM metaG S.725 | ecosystem: Environmental > Aquatic > Marine > Intertidal zone > Estuary | place: USA: Columbia...
CTGATCTCAGTAAGCGAGGAATTTGACTCAACATGAGGTTGAAGTTTTGAAGGCTAAGGCAGCTTCTGCGGCCCGCGTCCCACTTGCAAAACATCCCTGCAAAAGATAACCACCAGTCGGTGCTTCCCAGTCGATCATTTCACCAGCTACAAAGATTCCTGGGAGATCTTTGATCATAAGTTGATCATTGATAGTTTTCCATGCCACCCCTCCAGACGAGGAAATTGCCTCTTCAATCGGACGTGTTTTGGTGAGTGGAATACGACATGCTTTAGCATGTTGTGCAAGATGCTCTGCAGATAAAAATGGACCATGGAAATGCTCTAGGATCAAGCGCATGGAGTCGCTGAGCTTCCAACGGTATTGAGATTCAGCGAGGAAGTTCTTTTTTGCCGACTCCATCTTACTCACCAGTTTTTCGATCGTGAAAGTTGGCTTAAAGTCTAAGGTGAGCAGGGGATCTTTCATTGTGCGAAGCACCGGACCTAGTGCGTAAAGAGGGCCGCCTTCCATTCCGTAACGCGTGAGCATGATCTCGCCCGGAGCGATCTTGTCACCGGCTGAAGCCACTACATTTTTTAAGGGCTGGGCTTCGAGTTTTTCAGCCAAGTCAGAAGACCAATCGACTTCCCAACCACAATTTGCGGGCGCTAGTGGATTCACTTTCACCCCAGTTTTTTCAAGGGTCTCAACCCATCTTCCATCTGATCCGGTTTGTGGCCACGACCCTCCACCAAGAGCCAAAATAATGGCATTAGCTTGAATCTTAACTTCCCCTTCTGGGCCCTCGAAAGAGGCCTTTCCACTCGTTAACGAAACAAGGCGATGACTCATACGAAAATCCACTCCCTGTTTACGGAGTTTTTCAACCCACCGCCGTAGGAGTGGAGCGGCCTTCAAAGCTTTCGGGTAAATCCTACCAGATTTTTGGACAAAGGTCCCAACGTTAAGCCGCGCGGCCCAAGCTCGTATTTCCTTGTTGTCAAAGTCAGCTAGAGCTCTGGCCCAAAAGTCGTGCGGTTGATCAGGTCCTTGATAGCGAGTGACAAAAGTTTCTATTTCCTCCGAGTGCGTCAGGTTAAGCCCCCCCTTTCCAGCTACTAAAAATTTCCGCCCTACCGATCGCTTCTGATCACATAGCGTGACCTTCATGCCAGCGCTGGAAGCAACTTCAGCAGCCCGTAATCCTGAAGGTCCGCCTCCGATGATAAGAATGTGTGACACGCCAACTTATTTCTGAGGCGCGGCAAAGACGCCAGCAAAGTTTTTGAAGAGAAGCTATTTTATCCGCTCAGCAGTCACCTTGAAGTCGGGGCGAATGGTAACTTCATTACAAATGAGGTCGATGCGGGGTTAGGTATTGCTCTCGTTGCTTGGACTCCAGATGGGTTTTATACTATCAAACTTAGGCTTGAACCTGCTCCGGGTTACATCGCGATCGGCTCTTTAAAGAGCCGAAAACTTATGGATTGGGAACAAGCATTTGTTGAGGAATTCGCAAACACAGGCCTCTCTTAACCACCTCCAGGACGCAGGAATTCAAATCCAGGGAGGTTACGCAGAATGCCGTAAATGATAACTGCGAAACCGAGTCTGATTCCCCAGCGGCCACCGGTTCCGGGTCGCCACTCCGGACGCTGCCATCCCCATGCGGCGATCTCGCGAATCATCACGAATGCCATAAGAGGCATCAGAAGAATAGCAACGGCATTCATCTGAAGTGCAGTGCCTAGGTCCCCGTGCATGAGGGCCCGGCTTGCTCGGGTAACACCACATCCAGGACAATAAAGGCCAGTGGTGGAGTGCAATGGGCAAGGTGGAAGACCACGAAAATTACCTCTTACCAAAATTGCCAACCCAGCTGCGCCAAGCGCTAGCCCAATGACCAACCATTTACGTGCCGCCATTAGGCCACCGCAACCATCAAAATGGCGTATAGAACTATACCTACAATACTTGTTCCGAAGCTCATCCAGCACCAAAATTTGGCTTTATTGGAAGCTTCCAAAGCCTCTGCCGCTTTTCCGGTGACTGATAGTCCATCAACCTTGGCAGCGTAGACAATCCCGACGATCCCAAAGGGCAGACAGCACAAAAGTGTGCACACGATTGATTGCCAGAGATAGTTTGGAGGGTTTACTGTATGTCCGCCCCCTCCACCCATGGTCCCGGCGTGTGTGCTAGTCGCAGGTGGAGCGTAGATCTGATCACCAACAGGATTGGGGGTGGGTGCCGGACTTCCTGTCGCTCCTCCGGCGACTATTTCTGGAGCGGGAGCAAGTTCGGGAACTTGGTTCCATGGTATCCAGTTATCCATACCCTCGCGCCAAATGAGGGCATTCGCCGGAATTTGGCCCGCAGCATGTCGCGCCTTAAGCTCATCAATCCCAATAGGCCCCTGCTGGACTCCTCCGGTTGCGTAATACCAATCGTTCGACATTCTTAGAAAGCTAGAAAGATCCCTAATAATGCCAATGGAAATCCTCAATCATTTCCTATTTTCGAGCTAAGTTACTTATCATTAATGTGGAACAGGACCACAGTTTGGACACGGACTGGTCCACTCTACTTCACCTGTAGCATAGGTTTCTTGTTTCCAAATGGGCACGCGGGCCTTAATGGAATCGATCAAATAGCGGTTGGCATCAAAGGCCGCTTCGCGATGAGCCGAGGCTGTTAAGGTCACCACCGCACACTCGCTGATTTCCAAGGTTCCGACGCGGTGGACGGCGAGGGCTTGAACCATCGGAAATTTTTTCATCGTTTCGACAACGATCCTTTCCCCTTCCTTCTGCGCGAGGATCGGATGGTGAGTGTAGTGAAGTTTTTCAACATCACGACCTTCGTGATGATTGCGAACTAAACCCTCGAAAACCACGAGGGCTCCGCAAGTGGGATCGGTCATCTGGTGGCGAAGTGCCATTACATCGATTGGAGTTTTTTGGATAGAAAACATAATTTTTATCCGCCGGCAAAGGGTGGCATGAAAGCGATAGTTTGGCCGGAGGAAATAAGGTCGGTCCATTCAGCAAATTCGTTATCGACTGCCGGTTTCACATGCGGAAGATCCAGCGAGAAATGATGCTTGAGCCGTAGTTCTTCCCAAAGGCCAGCAAGGGTGGCGACGGAAGTATGAAGAACATCGGAATCCATCCCAGCTTCATGGCTGAGTCTAGCAAAGTATTCCACCTTCACTTCTTTTTCAATTGCTCCGTGTTCGTGGAGGTGCTGTAGCTCCACGAGGTGTTCGGGGCGATTTAGATTGAGCAGGGCACGGGGATCAGAAGGGACTAGGTCTATGCGATCGAGCGATGCCATAAACCGGCGGGCACAGCGCTGATTCTTCTCGAGCACTTTTGTTAGCTTGCCCGCTGCCGAGGGCGAATAATGAGCACAAAGAGGTTCAGGATGATCATCAAGAGGGTTAAGAAAGCAGGTGGCGTCTTTCGAGAGATCGCTTTGCGTCACAAGGGATTCAAGATCATCTTTCTGGATCATGGGAAGATCGCAGGCAATGACGAGCCATGACGATTTAGGATCTGCAGAGAAAGCTGCTTGAAGCCCTCCCAGCGGGCCAGGGGAAGGTTCTAGATCTGGGAGTGTGGGTAGTGAGCGCTGGTCCTTATCGTCATGTGCGACCGAAAGAAAGATTTGATCTGTGAGTGGTTCGATCAACGAAACGATGCGATCTAATTGGGTGACGCCGCCAATCTTAAGCGAGGCCTTATCTTGCCCCATACGGGACGATTTCCCACCGGTAAGTATGAGTGCTTTCATGCTTTATAGTCAGATTTACCTCCAGTTTTTTTAACGAGTTTAAGATCTGAAATGATGATGGCTGGGTTTGCGGCTTTGCACATATCGTAGAGCGTCAGGGCCGCTACGGAGGCTCCGGTAAGAGCTTCCATTTCGACACCGGTTCGAGAAGTCGTTTTGGCGGTTGCCGTGATGAGGAGTGACTCGTCGTTGTGCGGCGTAATCTCGATTTTGGCGGAGTCTAGGGCAAGCGGGTGACAGAGTGGAATCAGGTCGGAGGTTTTTTTAGTCCCAGTGATTCCGGCCAAAATGGCGGTCTGAAGAACAGGACCCTTTTTGTTGCGGAGCTCTCCATCGTCCATTTGCGATAACAACTCACGGCCCAAAGTAACGAGGCAGGTCGCGGTAGCAACTCGGGTGGTTTCGGTTTTCGCCGAAACATCGACCATACGTGGTTGGTCAGAGTCATCAAGGTGAGAGAGGTTGGCCATCGGCCAGAGATTGGCGAGAGGATAGCTCGAAGTCAACCAACAGAGAAATCATCGAGAAAACTTTGGTTCGGAGCGTATGTTTTCTCGGCGACCGTGGAAGTAATTTTTAGGACGAATCATTTCCTGATTTGAGTTTTGGATTCCTGTGCCTCATAAAGCAGATCCCACTTTAATTTTGGACAGAAAATATTTATGGATTTAAAAGAGGCTTTTAATCTCCTTCAGGAAGAGATGGGAGCACATGGGCTAATTGATTTGGGGTGGATCGGGAAAATGGATTCTGCCAAGAAGCGTTTCGGTCTTTGTAATATGAGTTCCCGAGAGATCTCAATCAGTGGGCCGCTGACCATTTTAAATACTGATGATGAAGTGCGTGATACGATTCTCCACGAAATCGCGCACGCTCTGGCATGGGAACTTCACAAGGAAAACTGTGGACATGATGAGCGGTGGAAAGCCATTTGTGGCCATATCGGGGCGAGACCTGATCGAACTTACGACGAGGATGTGGTCCAGCCCGATTTTCCTTGGGCGCTTTATCATGTTGAAACCGGCGAGATTTTCGCAACTTACCAGCATAAACCTTCAAGCGACCCCTCTCAAATGTGGTGGCGCGGTCGTAAAAAAGAAACCTATGGCAAGCTTAGCTATGGCCTAAATCCCAAAGTTTACCCCCTTGGTAAGGTGGTCAAGTTTGATCGTAATCTCGTCAGGGAATTTCAGGTTGAAGTTCAGGAAGCAGTTCGAAAAATTGCCACGAAATGGGGTATTCAAACCGGAAAGAGTAAAGGCAGATTTAATGATGAGAATTTCGATCTCAGGCTTAGTTTCACACCTGGTGAGGTTGATGAAAAGGAACCACAAGAAAAAGAATTTGAAAAATATGCCGGGCTTTTCGATTTGAGTGGGAGCGATTATCGGCGTTCGTTTTTAAGTGATGGAGACATGTATTTCCTCGTAGCTCTAAAGCCGCGTAATCGTAAGTATCCGGTAATTGGCGAGAATCAAAATGGCACTTGCTATAAATTTCCCCGTAATGTTCTCGCAGATCTGAGGTAACTTAATGGTTTGGATAAGTGCTTATGGTTCTTCCCTATTTCTTTGAGCAAGGACTTAAATGTTGAATGACAATTTTGAGGAACTAGCCTCATCGTCTAATGAGAGTGATCGTTTATTTCTCCAAAATTTTGATTTTAGGAGCAATTTCTCTGCCTTTGGCAGCACAGACCCTTCGGGTCGACTTCAATGAAAACGCGACGACTCAGAACGGTTGGCAATCGCTGTCCTCAGGGAATTCAGATCTGGGAGATTCATGGTCCAAAAATTTCTCTGGTGGCGTGAGTCTTGATGTGGACGCCATAGGGAGTGTCACTCTTGATAATCGAGACCGTTCGAACAATGGTGGTGGTGGTGAAGCGTCAATGTGGCGCGACTTCCTTTTTGCGGGGGGCAGTTTTTCAAGTAGACCTGGAAGTGGTCTCCGACTCGACTTTACTGGTCTCCAGCCTAACGCGGAATATCCGATCAAGATCTGGGGCTACGATGCTAGTTCAACTGGTGGGCGAGCGGCCGACTGGAGCGGAGGGGGATCGGAGGTACAGCGCCTTACTTTCACGAGCCGACCTGTAACCCTAGCTGATAATGTCATCACCTTGAATGTTGTCACCAATAGTGCTGGCGCGGTGACCTTGAGAGGAATTGTTTCGCGCGCTAGTCCGAGTTCTTCTCACAATGTCTTTATTAATGGACTTGAGATTGGGGCTCCGATTGCGACCGATGGTCCTAATGACCTAACGCTTTCAAGTCTTATTGTTGCTAAGGCTGCGACGATTGGCTCGGCTGTTGGCAGTTTTTCAACGTCTGACCCTACGCCAGATGATTCTTTCATTTATTCTCTTCAAGAAGGCGAAGGCAGTTCCGATAATGGGCTTTTTGAAATTAACGGAAACATTTTACGGGTCGACCGCGATCTCAGCGCCTTGATTGGCGGAGTAACCCTAAGCGTCAGAGTCCGCACGGCCGATGCCGCGGGAGCATTTTACGAAGAAGTCTTTACCATCGAGGTTGTAAATGATTCGGACAATGATGGGTTGGACGATGACTGGGAGCTCCTCTACTTCGCGTCGCTGACTACCGTTTCGGGCGGCGATGATGGCGACATCGATAATTTGACTAATGTGGAGGAGCAAAGTGCTGGAACTAATCCTACCCTCGCTGACACCGACAACGACACCCTGAATGACGGGCAGGAGCTAAAGACTTTCGGGACTAATCCGCTTCTTGCGGATAGCGATGGGGAAGGTCTGAGTGATGCCGAGGAACTCTCGGGAGTCGGTGGATATGTCACGGACCCCAATCTTGCTGATACGGATGGCGATGGCTTCAATGATGCTCTCGAAAACAGCGAAGGTACGGATCCTACTAATGTCACGGACTTTCCAAATACCCTTCTCCCGTTACGCCTCAACGAAATTCTAACTCGTAATGTCACCGGCCTTCAGGATGGCTTTGGCCGACGCGAAGATTGGATTGAGATTTATAACCCTAACAGTCAAACGGTCAATCTCGATGGTTATTACCTCACCGACAGTTTAGGGAATCCCACTAAATGGAACTTTCCTAATATTACGATTGCCGCACAGGGCTACCTCGTCGTGTTTGCTTCCGGTGAGGATACTGTGGATTCCGATGGTTATGCTCATACCAATTTTGGGCTAAGCACAGGAGGGGAGTATCTCGCTATCGTCCGGCCAAACGGCTCTACGGTGGACGATAGTTTCTCCCCAACTTTCCCTGAACAATTTACAGATACTTCTTACGGAGTTCCCTCAAGGGCAGGGCCTCTTGTTTTTTTCCAAAGTGCTACGCCGGGAGCTGTAAATAGTGCCTCGGCCTTCCCTGGTGTGGTGAAGGATACCAATTTCTCAAATGATCGTGGATTCTACACTGATCCTTTCCAGTTGGTGATCACCTCGGATACGCCGGGAGCGACCATCCGTTACACGCTGGATGGTTCGCCACCAACGCCAAGCTCGGGAATCGTATACTCCGAGCCGATCTCCATCAATACGACCAGCACTATTCGCGCCATTGCGACTTTCAGCGATTGGCTTCCGACCAACGTGGATACCCATACCTATCTCTTTATTGAAGAGGTCGTGAAGCAACCAACTAATCCACCTGGATGGCCTTCTAACTGGGGGTTCGATAGCCAGGTCGGTCAGAATGTCGCTTCGGACTACGAGATGGATCCGCGAGTTGTAAATAATACAAATGGACTCGGAATTTACACAGTACAGGAAGCCTTACTTGATATTCCGACTATGGCAATTTCGATGAGACAACAGGACATCACTGGCGGGAATGGGGGGGTCCTCACTAATCCGCGGGGTCGCTTCGAACGGGAGTGCTCGATTGAATATATATTCCCGGATGGCACGAAGGGTTTTCAAGAAGACTGCAAAATCGAAACACAGGGCAATTCAAGCCGAACCCCCAATCGGATGCAAAAGCACTCGATGCGTCTTACTTTCAGTTCCTCGGTCGGCATTCCCAAGTTAAACTATCCACTGTTTGAAGACTCAGAAGTTGAGACATTTAACAAGCTTGTTTTGCGAGCCTGCTTTACTGATTCTTGGGCCTTAAATACTTGGAGCAGTAGTCGCTATCGCCCAAATGATTCGCAGTATACTCGTGATGTCTGGATGAAGGATAGCATGACCGATCTAGGCCACGCCAGTGGACACGGCCGATTCGTGCATCTCTATTACAATGGACTTTATTTCGGTGTTCACGATTTAACTGAGCGAATTGAAGACGATTGGTATGCTGAACACCTTGGGGGTAGAGAAGAGGACTGGAAGGTAAATAAGGATCACGCCGTGACGGAAGCGAGATCTCGTTGGAATGCCATGACCAATCTTCTCAGCAGTAATATCACTGACGATAGCGTTTACGAGCAAGTGAAGGACTACCTCGATCTCGATAACTACATCGATTACATGTTTCTCCATTTTTACGCGGATGCAGAAGATTGGCCGGCCAAAAATGGCTACGGTGCCGTTAACGAGATCAGCGGTGACGGTAAATTCCGTTTTCAAGTTTGGGACCAAGAAATCGCTCTAGATAAGTTCAGCTGGAATCGTTATAATAGCAGTTCGGCGGCCGGCGGCCCTTTCCAGCGACTACGGCGGAATGATGAATTTCTCTTACTTTTCGCCGACCGTGTTCACAAGCACATGTTCAATGGCGGTGCGCTCAGTGAGAGCGAGTCGGTTGCGCGCTATCGGAAGATTTCTGATGAGATTGATAAAGCGATCGTTGCAGAGTCCGCTCGCTGGGGTGACACTCAAGACAACACGCCCTATGGGAATACTGCGTCAAGTTCAACCAACATTGATGCAGATTATTATCCTCCAACTCTCAATAACCCTATCTATTTTACTCGTGAGCAACATTGGGTAGTCGAGCGCGACGTCATCACTGATCACTATATTCCCATTCTTCATGATGAGGGAAATAGCCGCTCGATCATTCGTGAACTCCGCTCTCGTGATCTTTATCCTTCCATTGATCCTCCGATTTATTCGCAGCACGGAGGAATTGTTCCCAGCGACTTTGATCTCGCAGTTACTGCGACAGAAGGAAATATTTATTACACGACTGACGGCAGCGACCCGCGATTGATTGGTGGTGGGGTCAACCCAGACGCTGGGATGCTCGTAGGTGGGGTGGTTGGAGATACCTTCCTCGACTTTGAAGCGAATGGCTGGCGCTTTCTCGACAACGGGGTCGCTCAGAGCAACAGCAACGTTGTGGTTGGTAATGCGGCCTACAGTTCCTCTGATTGGAAGCATCCAAACTATAATGAAAATGGCTGGGGAACTGGTCAGGCTATGTTGGGATATGGCCGGGTTGGTGGAATTTCCATCAAGACCACTGTCGGACCAGCGACTACTCCGCGAAATATCACAACTTACTTTCGTAAGGAATTTAATGTCACGGGCGCGTCTGATTACACCGAACTTGTGTTCGATTTAATTCGCGATGACGGAGCTATTGTTTACCTCAACGGAAGAGAGATCGACCGAAGTAACCTGACTGGTGGAGTCGTCACTTTTAGTTCTCTAGCAAATAGCGCTAGTCCCGAGGATGAAATCGTGCGCTTAAAATCTCTGATTCTTTCCCAGGGTGATCTTTTGGAAGGAATCAATGTCATTGCGGTGGAAGTACACCAAACTTCTAGTGGGAGTAGTGACCTAGGGCTCGACCTCAGAGTCCGGGGCGTCAAGCCTAACCCTGGAGCCTCGGAGGTTACTCTAACTCAAACGGGCTCGCTCAAGGCTCGTTCTTTCAGCGGAGGCGAATGGTCGGCTCTTACGGAAGCTGATTTCATCGTGGGAATTCCAGCTTCGCCCAGCAACTTGGTTGTCTCAGAAATCAACTATAATCCAGCGGGAGCTGATGACACGAAGGAGTGGCTCGAATTGATGAATATCTCGGCAACTGCCATAGATCTTACCGATCTTTCCTTTACTGGTGTTACTTATACTTTTCCAGCTGGGACCACGCTCTCAGCAGGGCAACGGATTGTAATCGTAAAAGATCAGGTAGGCTTTGCAGCTGATTACGATACTTCTGAAATTCTTATCGCTCCCGGAGTCTTCACTGGAAGTCTCGATAACAGCGGTGAAGAGCTTGCCATTATCGATGCTACCGGAACAATCGATATTCAGCGTTTTGCTTATCTTGATGGCACTCCTTGGCCCGCTGCGCCGGATGGGACAGGAGCAACTTTGGTTCTGGTTTCACCGCAAACTTCGCCTTCTCACGGCGATCCTTCTAATTGGCGCGCCAGCTTTGCTTTGGGTGGTTCTCCGGGGGGGAGCGACGGGCAAACCTTCACTGGTGATCCCGATGCTGATCAAGACGGTGACGGTCTCAACGCTCTTCTCGAATACGCCTTTGGCTCTATCAATGGTGACGCTGGGGCAAGCCCGGAGTCTGCTATTACTCTTGGCTCGGGCTTTTTTGGAAATCCGGCTGCGGAGAATCTCACAGTCACCTTCCGCCGGAACTCTGCCGCGGAAGATATTGTCATTTCGGTGGAAAGTTCGGCCAATCTTATCGACTGGAACTTAATTCAAACCGAGGTTGTCTCGTCCATTTCGAATGGTGATGGTAGCGATACTGTGACCTATCGATCTCTTTCAGATCTTGCGGTGACCACTCGTGAATTTGTTCGTGTGAAGGTCACGCAATCTCCTTGAGTTTTTCTTTTACCATCTTGTTTGAAATCAGAGGGCCTTTGTCGTTTAAATAAAGGTTATTTTGAAACGATCCTGCGCTGACTTTCTCTACCTCTGGCCATGACCCCCAAGCAGCCAGTAAAAAATTGTCAGGGCAAAAATCGTGAATGCTCTTATGCTTTTTCAGGAAAAGTTTGGTCTTTCTGACGATGGTATCCTTCCAGCTTAATGGAGCCATCATTGAAGAATCGCAAAAGTGAATACGAACTGCTCTCAACTCCTTCTCCTTCAACCATAGCCGCTAGAGTGCAGTAAGGAATTTCGTTCACTTCTACCAACTCGTTTTTATGGCTATGCCCTTGAAATACCACACGCACTTTTTTGGAGTCCTCAAGAATCTTTCGGACTTCAACGGATTGTTTAATGGCATATTTGTTGGGACGGTCAACATCGAGACGTTGGTGTGTAAAAACCACGGCAGGAAGTTTGGTTTCCGCGAGATCTTTTCTTAACCAGGCGATTTCTTGCGGAGTCATATTGGAATCATGCCAGACAAAATTGTTTCGGCCATACGGCTCCATCTTGGAATTGTAGCAAGCATCGAGGACGACGAAATGGGTTCCCTTAAGATCAAAGGAATAGTGACCTTCTTTGTTGGCTGATCCGGCATTCTTAAAAAATTCTTCTTTGTTAAGGGTGGCCACACAATGATTTCCAAGGACGTGATGTCTTGGAATCCCGGTGACATTGAGAACCTTGCAAATTGCCGTGAGGTATGAAATTTCGGTTTCCACCGACGGGGCAGCATCGATTAGATCTCCAAGGCAAACAATCGCTGCTGGCTTCTTTGACTTGAAGAATTCAGCCGCCTCCTTGCCCTTCAGAAGACTGTCGCGATAAGCCCGCGTGCCTTGAGTTTTCTTATCAGCATAGTGGACATCGGTCAGCAGTCCGAGCGAAAGGACTTCCGCCTGTTCCGCTTTGGCTGCCTTGAGAACACTTCCAGAGGCCAGAGTGAGTGAGCTTATGAGGGTAAAGCGGCGGCGATTCATGATGATCAAGTCTGGGCAAAGAAATCCTGCTGGTCACTCTGATTTTCTAAAGTAAGCAGCGGGGATTTAAAGATAAGCGTTTCTAGAGCTCCTTCAGATAGAGGTTTTTCCAGAGAAGATCTCCTGAAGGTCCACCATGAACCTGAAGCGCAAAAAATCCTTTGAGGTCGGCATTCTTCTTATCAGTGTCTGTAAAGTCAGCACGTTTTTCACCATTCAAGTAGGTTTCAATATGGTTACCTTTGCACTTTATTACGATGGTATTCCAGGTCTCCCATTTGAAGAGGCGATTACCCTGCTGAGTGAACGCGTCTTTTACTTCAGCCGAAGCCTTTTTGTTGGGGTCCAGCCATCCACGACGGGCTTCATCGTAAATACCAGCAGTCCAAGCGCGTGTCCCATTCTTAAAATTGTCGTGCTCGCACTGGTATCCGGTGACTCGGCCATCAGGATTTCCACCCTTCTGAAAGGCCCGGAACATACAGCCTGAGTTTCCAGATTTATCGATAAACTTAAATTGGAAGGTGAAGATAAAGTCACCGTATTCTTCTGTAGTGCGCAGAAAGGTATTTCCTCTAATTTTATTTCCAAACCCGCGGATCGCACCATTCTTTACTTCGTAATTCGCGGTGCCGCCGACCTTTTTCCAGCCAGTGAGATTCTTGCCATTGAAGAGGGATTTGAATCCAGCTTTTTCAAGCGCGGTAGGATTCGATCCGGAAGGAAGGCCGGCGGGAAGCCCAGCCCCTTCTTTCTTAGCCTCCCCGTGATGATCACCGAAAGTTGGGATTACGAGGAAGCAGATGAGTAGAAGTGATTTTTTCATAAAGATTGGTTATTTTTTGTAGGACGGCAAAATGACCGACTCGAAGAAGTTGCGACAGAAAAATCAATTTAATCTGCTTGCGAGAATTCCTCGTTCTTTAACGTAAGAAATGCCCATGAAATTTGTTTACCTCTTTATGTTCAGCCTCGTTCCGATTTTTGGTCAGATCACCTATCAGGGTGGTGATGGCCCTGGAAAAGGGAAACACATCGTCTTTGTCGCGTCCGATCACGAGTATCGTGCCGAGGAAACCTGCCCCGCTTTAGCCCGTATTTTAGCCCAACATCAGGGATTTAAAACGACGGTTCTTTTTGGAGTCGATGCGAATGGCCACATTGATGCTGGCGCCTCAGACATTCATGGGCTGGAAGCCCTCAAGGACGCAGATCTAATGGTGATTTTTGCCCGTTTTCTCGACTTGCCCGATGACCAGATGAAGCACATCGCGGATTATGTGGAGCGTGGGGGCCCAGTTGTTGGACTTCGGACTTCGTCTCACGCTTTCAAAATTCCAAAAGGGAAAACTTATTCAAAATTCGACTTCCAATATGGTGGCAAGGAATACGAGAAAGGCTTCGGGCACCAAATCCTTGGGAACACTTGGGTTGGGCACTACGGCCGGAATCATAAGCAGGCGACCCAGATTCAGCTAATCAAGGACCAGAAAGATAATCTCATCCTCCGTGGAGTTGGTGACAACGCCCTTTGCATGGCCGGAGCTTATGTTGGAATTCCCGATGATACCTTTACTGTCCTTACTGCGAGCCAGCCTCTTAATGGGATGACAAAAGAGGCCGAAGCAGATCCCAAGAAGAAGCCAAGCCCTTCTACTTGGACTCGCCACTACAAATCAAAGGATGGCAAAAAAGCCCGCGTCTTCCATTCTACGCAAGGAGCTTCCCAGGACCTCCTCGACCCCAACTACCGGCGTCTTATTATTAACGGCATCTTTTGGGCCGCTGGGCTTGAAGATCAAATTAAAG
>Ga0102813_1000943_pt1 | contig 13022 bp, 14 predicted proteins | sample ColrivemetaGS725_FD_84512 | JGI IMG/M metagenome (GOLD analysis project Ga0102813, IMG submission 84512) | Estuarine microbial communities from the Columbia River estuary - Flood tide ETM metaG S.725 | ecosystem: Environmental > Aquatic > Marine > Intertidal zone > Estuary | place: USA: Columbia...
ACTCCTTTTTTAGCAACCAAAGCTTCGATCTCTTTAGGATCCATAGAAATAGCGTCAGCTCCATCTTTACCGTTAAATACGTAAACATCATCAGAAACACCTTGAAATAACATGGATTTTCCATCAACGTCATATTCTTTTCCAGGTTTTAAATCTGATACACTAGCACATGGCTCTATAACTGATTTTTTAGCAGAATCTTTTGGATCCATACCATCGGCATCAGAAGCCTCTACGACAGGAGTTGTATTGTTTTCATTTACAAACTCCTCAAATGATAATAAGTTTTTCATTATATTGTTTATTTTTTATTATTTATCTTTGTTATGTTAAAGTTGATACACCTGATTGTGTTGCCGAATCAGCAGTGTCTTCATAACCTTTCACTTTTGGATTTTTATCAACACTATTAGGTGTGTATGTTCCTGTTCCTACAGTTCTGTTTGGATTTGTTTTAATATCTGATCCATCGTTAGATGTACTAGGATCTAAAGTCAAATCTGCCATTTGTTGTAAGTCTTCACCAATATTTTTAGAGATTTTTTCTCCTTTACTAGTTGTATAAGTTTCAATTCCATTACTAACTACTTTAGAAACGACAATAGGAATTTCTTTCTCTGATTTTAAATCATTCATGAATTGCTCGTAACCTTTTAAATTTCTCATTCTTCTTCTTGGTTATTTGTCTCGTCGTCTCCTTCTTCGGAAGTTCCTGTATCATCACCTACTTCAATTTCACCTTCAGGTTTTTCTTTTTCGGCGTCTTTCAATTCTTCAGGATCTATATCATCAGGGATAGCAAACATATCAGGTTTTTCGTTTGTGAATATTTTAAACCTACCGTAATCGTATATGAATGCTAATTTCTTACTTTTTTTATCTACAACTTCATAGGTATTAGCAAACGAATCTTGAGTAATTTCAAAATCTTCTCCATTAGCTTTTTTCCATAAATTCCACCAAGTAGGTGTCATTGTATACTGTCTATTAAAATCAGATATTTTACCTTCATTAATAAATTCTGTAAAGTTAGAGATATGATTTTTCATTTGTGCTTATTACTTTTTGTTTGAAAATAATCCTTTTAAGATATCCCAATTTCTTGTAGCAAATACACCAAAGGCGATACCTGCATAAATTTTATATCCAAAGATCCAAAGTCCTACTCCAATACCTAAAGATACTAATGCGGTAAATCCTTTTGTTACAATAAATGATTTAACTGTATTGTAAGCTTTTTTTAAATAATCAAAAATTTTCATAATAAATATTTTTATTTTAAATTGAATAAACACCTTCAGAATCTGAATCATTAGATCCACTAAGTGAAATAGTTCCTTTGTATTTACCAGGATGTAGTTTGTTCCACCCTTTAGCATATCCATTCTTTGCAACTTGAGTAAAGAATGAAAAAGCGTTTGTTGTTTTAGCAGGATTGAATCGATCCCAATACTTGAATAAGTCTAATAAAGCAAAAGATATACAATCTTCTCGATCCATAGGATCATCGTATCGTAATCTTTGATTTGCTCTATTTGCTATTAATATGAGCATTTCTTGTGCTCTTAATGTTAACTTTTCTTGTTCTAAAGAGATACAAATCTCTTCATATAATTCTTTTCCTTTTACGTATGCTGCCATTATGTTATATTTTAACGTCTAAAAGACCTTTATCAACAGTATACTTTTTTCTATCCGCAGTAATTATACTTACTTTATCCTCATCACCCGCTTCAGTGTATTGTAGAGCATCAACTCTAACAACATCACCTTTTTTCAAATCTAGAGCATCTCTACGAAGAATTGCTGAAGCATAAATAACCTCATCTTTTTCTTCATTTAACCACTCATTAAAAGTTTTTACTATTTTCATATTTATAAATTGTATTAATAAGACTATTCAGAAATTCTTCCTGAATCATGAGCCTTTTTAAACTCCTCATCTTTCATATGCAAAGGAGTTGGGTCTGTTTCATTCTTTTGGTTAAATATATGAATTCCATCAGCATCTCCTTGATAGATATATCCAGCTTTTCCATCGATCTTATATTCAGAACCAACAGTACAATTTTCTTTAATAGATTCTTCAGTTGTTTCTTCGTTTTCTTTAACAACTACCTCGTCATTATTTCCTTCGATTTCAACTTTAGTTTTATCTTCCTTTTTTGTATCTTCTTGAGGAGAATCGAAACCGAATTTTTTATTAGTTTCTCCAGCTTCACCTGCAGGTCTTGGTTTTCCAGCTTCAACTGTATCGGATTCAATTTCTTTAGCTCTATCTTCAGATAATTCAGATTCGTTTGAATATTCACCTTTAGCTTTTTCCAATTCTACGTTTTGTGTAGTTATTTCATCTTCGAGAAGTTTTTTAGCATTTTCTAAAATATCAGAAGATCCGATAGTTTTTTCTGCTGCATTTATTTCTTCAATTTTTTCATTTAAGAAATTAATTCTACTTTCGATTGTTTGAATTTCTTTGTTTTTCTTTTCAACCTCAGTTGTTTTAGATTCAACTAATGATTTGATTGATTCAGTGATATCGTAATTCATAAAGTCTTTAACGATAGATACAGCATCAATTGCATTTTCAGCAAGAGTAATTGTATTTACTTTCATTCCTTTATTCATTTTCTGAATATAAACATTTTCATTGATTGTGAAAACTGAAACAGAAAGACCTTCAAAAACTGAGGAAGTAACTTTATAACCAAAGTCGATTTCTTTTATAGATCTACCTTCTTTGATAGCTCTGTATATGTTAGAAATTTTATCTTGTTCGTTAAGTTTAACAATACCTTTAGTAAGCATTTTTGATTCGATATGATCGTTTTCAACAACTTCACCATCAATAGAAACAGTAACATTTTCCTTTTCAAATGTAATATCTACTAAAGATTTTTGATTAGGGTACATTCTGATTGTATTGTCTTTGATATTAGAATTTTCAGTAATTTTAATCATATTGATAAAATCACTAGAAGGTGTTTCTTTTGATTCCTCGATTGTATCATTTAATACAATAAGATTTTTACCATTTGAATGGAATAAGAATCCTTCATCTAATGCAATTACAGGAGAATATATTTTTGAAACCTTGAAATTAGGGTTAGTTCCATTTGCTTCTGATTTGCTTTTATTGCAATACTCATATAGTCTTTTTACTAATGGAATCCAAACTTCCGATTCAAGTAATTCAGTTACTTTGAAATCAACATTATCAGAAATAGTACACTCTGTTAATTTTTCAATTGCTTTAGAATAATATCCTGATTGTTTAGAAGACTTAAGATCACGAATAACTGATTCAACTAGTATATAAGATCTGTTTTCATTTAAGAATGAAGTTGATTCATTAACAAAAGTTTTTACTTCAGAAACCCAATCATAAGATTTAAGTTCTTTCGTTAAATTCTCTAGTAAATTTATTCTATCTAAAGAAGCATAAGGATTTTTTGAATTGCTATAAGAAGCACTAACACCTTCGTTTATTTCTAAAGTTGCTAATCTTTTGTAATATCGATCAACAATCATTTTAGACGTGTTGTTTTTGTCGATCGATTCCAATAAATCTCCTAATTTATCTTTTAGAGATATGGAATCTAATTTTGAAGTTAATTTTGACATTTTATGTTCGTTTTTTTACGTTTATTTTTAATTTAAGTTGTTTAATGTTTTACATTCTAGAAGCTCCAAATCCTTTAAGATCTGGATATTTCTTTAAGACTGCAGAAATAATTTCTTTCTTTTGGTCTTTATATTGTGGCCATGTAGCCCAAACCAATGCAGTTTTTGCATGTTTTTCGTCATGAATTGGCCAAGATCTTTTTGCAGGGAAAACAAAATCAGCATCTTTTAGTTTATCTCTTTCTGCTGGATTCATTTTTTCTAAAATGTTTCTATATTCAAAAATATTTAAAACGATTTCTTCTTCAATTCCTTCCAAATCTAATTCTAAAGATTCAGATAATATTTTCTTGATTTTGTCTAGTTTTTCGGCATCTTTTAAAGCACCTTTTAAAGCCTCGATTTTTTCAGATTCAGTTTCTTCAGTATCTTTTGTCTTGTCTTCAGATTCCTTTTCTTTAGATGTTTCATCATCACCATCTTTTAGCTTATCTATAGCTTTCTTTACGTCTTCATCTTGATCAGCATCTGCAGGATCAATACCTTTTGTAAGATCATCGGTTTCTGCATTAACAATATCATCAATGTCATCCTCGAAAAGACCTTCTGTTATAGATTCGTTTACAAAAACTTGAGAAAGAACTTTAAGTTTTCTCTCTTCATCGATACCTAAAGTTGTTAGGTATGTATATAATTGTTTTGGGGTTTTTCCTTCACTTGCTAGTTTATGAACAATAGGAAAAAGAGATCCTGCACCATAATATGAATAGTGTCCGTGTAAGTTCTCGTTTAAGTATTCTTTGTATGTTTTCAATGGTCTCATTAGACTCAATTTTTATTTATATATCTCTGCTTTAAAGTACAATAATAATATGCTCACATTCTAATTAAGTTTTAGGTTTAGGTGGGAATTCTTGAGAAGGATTAATAGGCCATCCTCTATCACCTCCTAAATCATTAGAATCTCCGTTGGAAGCATTTTTATATCTTTTCTTCTTAATTGCATCAGCAGCTGTTCCACCAGAAGGAATACTAGGCATAGCTCCACCATTTGTTGCTTGTCCGCTATTGCCAGGTTCACCATTATTTCCTTGTAATGCATCTCTACCTCCATTACCTAATGCAGATCCTTTACCACTACCATCATTACCACTACCATCATTACTACCACCATCATTACCACTAGTACCACTTGTTTCACTAGCACCTGAAATTCCAGCATTACCTGAACTACTACCACTACTACCATCAAAAGAATCACCTTGTCCACCATTACCAGCAGAATAAACTACAGGTGGTATCATTGTATTAGATTGGAATCCTTCCATTGTTGTTCCTGCAAATATAGCGGAACCTTCTTTGAATATTGGAATGTGGGATTTTACTTGTAAAGAGAAAGAAACTTTAAATTCTTTTCGATCACTGAAACCGAATTCTACAGTTCTTTCATTATTATATTCATCAGGAAACGTAACTAAACAAGGAATACGTGTTAGTGCTGTATCAATCTGATATTCCTTATTTTTAAAGAATGTTTGTATGATTGCCTCGGTACATTTAAATTGATCTAAAGTAGAATCTAAATAAACAACAACATCCGTATTCATTATAATAGGAACCATAAAGGCTTCAGAATTATATGTGTTTAGACTTCCATCGTTCTCTTGAATTTGATGTTTCATTCGAACATATTTATTAACTATTGCTTGAGTTTCAATAGTCAACCCTGATAAATCAACAATACCTCTTGGTATCTTCTCGTAAAAGGTTTCAGCCTTACCTCCATCAGGATCAAAGTCTACATTATTCAAAAAATTGTCTTGTAAATATCTTTCTTGACCTGTTGTAGAAAAGTAGAACGGAACTTTAATTAATTTCTTCTCGTCGAATTTTGTTCCTATTTGATTGTACCAAGATATGTTATCGTATAAAGTTGCTAAGAGTCCGATTATAATATTTCTAATCGTCGCATCATCTTTATTAAAATGTAGATCGTAAACAGACATTAATTATATTTCTTTGTTTTGATAGAATATATATCAAAATAAAATTAAGTGATCTTTTCGATAGTAAGTTTAGAGAATCCACCTTCTTTTATAGCTTCAACTCGTTTATCGAATAATTCAGTAGGAAGTTCAGTATGATTAATTACCCATGTGTTAAGGTTGTTTTCTTTAGATATATCATTTAGTATTTTTACTATTTCATATACACCTGCAGCATCTACAGAAGAAAATATTTCATCAAGAAATAATATATTTAATGATGGGTATCGAATTTTTAGTAATTTAAGAAGTGCTATAATTATAATAAAGTCTGCTTTTTTCCTTTCACCTGTGGACATACTTCTAGGGTTAATTTTTTCACCTAAAGCATTAATGATACAATCAAACTTTTTATCGAATTTAACAGAATATGGTAAGTGCATTTGCTTAGACATATTTGCTATGTTTTGATTTAATGAAGGCAATATTGTTTGCATTGCTAAGTTTTTGACACCATCATCACCTAAAACATTTTCAACGGTTCCTAAGAAATTATCATTTACAACATGTTTTGCGTGTGTTGATTTCTTTTCATTTCTTTTCTTATTACTTTCGGTAACTAATTCATCTAAATACTCAGAATCTAATTCTTTTCTTTCCTCAACAGCTTTTTCTATTTCTTTTTTATATTGAGATGTTAAAAGCGTAATTCGGTATATGTTGCTATCAATTTCTTTTATTTTTCCTGATACTGTTTTTACTTTTTCTTCAATTTCACTTAATTCTTCTTTAATTGATAATGCATTTCGCATTTTTTCTTCCTTATCAGTAACAGCATTTTCTTTCTTTTCATGATGTTCTTCGGTATGAAAATCTGATCCACAAGTAGGACATTGTGAATTGTCGTATAATGTAATTTTTTCGTTTAGATTTTTTATTTCATATCCTAATTGATTGTGCTTTGCTTTTTGTGAATCGTAATTTTCTTTCATTTTTACTTCTAACGATTTCACCTTTATTAAGCTTTCATTTAAGACTTTTTGTTTTGTCAACATTTCGACAATCTTATTCTTATATTCTTGAATAAGTTTTTCTTTATCTTCTTTCTTTGCTTCTTCTAGATTTTTTACTTTTTTATCAATCGATATAATTGTTTCTTCGATTATTCCTATTTCGTCATTTAGAGTTTTGATTTCGTCTCTTAAATCTTTTCTTTCGTTTCGAATTGAATCCCTCATTTGATTAATGATACTAAATCCAAACAATCTATCAACAATATTTCTCTTATCTCCTGGAGACATTGTTAAGAATGACCTAAAATCGTTAATTGATAAAACAATAATATTCTTAAATACTTGATATGGTATGTCGTATATTTCTAATTCTAAGTAATCTTGAACATTAGAATTTCCTGCAGTATCATAAACAACACCATCTATTTTTACTTCAAATAATCCAGGAGAAACACCTCGAGTTATTTCAATATGTTTTCCTCTAGACCTTAATTGAATTCTACACCAAAGGTTTTTATTAATCCTATTAGGTAGATCAGACTTATTTTTTCTTTCAATTTTACCATATAAAGAAAATGTAATGACTTCGGCAATTGTAGATTTACCGTGGCCATTTCCTCCTAATAAAAGATATAATTCGCCATTGTCTTCTTCAAAATTAATCTTCTGTAAAGAATTTCCATAGCTATTAAAATTCTTCCATTCTGTTGAAATTATTTTCATTTATTTTGTTTCTTTTATAACGTTATTATGTAGATTTTTTAGTTTATCTAGAACTTTTTGTTTTGATGTGTCATCGATTGAAGCCATTCGACCAACATATTTTTCACATAATCCATATATGTTAAATGATTCTGCTGTGCTTTCGTCTTGATACAACTCGTTATCATCCATCTCTTGTTCAAAGGGGATCACTTCTAGTTTCCTTGTTACTTTACTTAAAATATCTATAATAGGGGTAATTTGATACTTTAGAAGGTAACTAGATGGTACGTATAGATCAACACGATTATTCCTACATATATCTTCTAATTCTGTTATTGTCTTTTCTAGATATCGGTTTAAATATATTTTAATGAACTTAGGTGAGTGTTGATTTTGATTGAATGTATGATCAGATGTTTCTATGTCTAGTAAATACCAGCCTTTTTCATTACCCGAATCAGATCTTGTCATTTGGTATGGATTACCAATCATCGTAACATTGTTTGTTCTTTGACCCCAATGAATATGACCTGAATAAACTTTAGTAAAGTCTTCAATATCAGATAATTTTAATCCTTCTTCTACTTGTCGATTGCTATCAAATCTTAAATTTCTAATATTTGTATGACAGAATAAGTAATTACAATCATACTTCTTAAATTCATTTAGACATTCTTTTTCTTCTTCGTCATTAGATCTCCATGGCATAAATAGAGCTTTTCTACTAGCAAATTCTGCCATGACAGGTTCTTTTATTATATTAACATTCGGTATGTATTTTAAAACATCCAATGAAGATACATCATTACTAGTTTTTCTCATTACATCATGATTACCAGCAATAACATATATGCCATCAACAAATATCTTAGATAGTTCTTCGAATAATCGAATTCCTTCATGTAATACAAGTAGATTTACTGATTGTCTATTATCGAAAACATCGCCACAATGAATTAATATATCTCCTGGTTTATATTCCTTTCGAACCTTAGGTAAAAAATCTTCATGAAACCAATCGGTCATTACACCTAACCATTCAATAGAATTAGATCTAGCACCTAAGTGTGTATCAGATATAATGAATGCCCTCTTTATGTGTTTTAGGTCTATTGTATCTTTCATAAATGTATCTTAAAATAAAGATTTTTGTCCTTCTAGAAATCCTCTAGATTTCAAATCCATGATTAATTCAGTTTTAAAGCTATTAGAAAGTGATTCGTAAAACTTTTCAGGTGAGATATCGAAGTAGCTACATATTACAGAAAATATTTCTATATTGGGTTCTCCTTTTAATTCAGTTGTGGCAAATGAATAAATTTCGTTAATGTCTCTTTTATTTAATTTTTTGAATTTTAAATCACCATCCATTAATGTAAACACTTCAAATTTCGTTTCTTTAACAATCTTATCAAACTTATCGAATATCAATTCTTCATCGATAGTCATGTCATAAGATTTTTGCTTTATTGAAGGGTCAACAGTAAATGAAATATCTCGAGAATCCATTTCAGTTTCTTCATAGGTATTTTCGAAGATCTTATCCCTTTTTATCGTTGATTCTTCTTCTTGTTCTAATTCTTCATTCATAATTTTATATTGATGAGTTTACTAATGTGTCTGTTTCGGTTAGTCGCATATATGAATAATCTATTCGATATAAGCATCTACTATTTTTTCCTGTTCCATTACGTATTTTAAGTAATTTTAAGAAATATTCGTTGTTCATATGCATTGAACTGTCTTGAATAATTCCATATATTACATCGGCTGTGTGGGACAGACCTGCTGATTCAGCAATATGAGACATATTTAATTCTGTAGAATCATATCCACCTCGATTAATTTGTGTTGCTGTGATTACGACCCAAGAATTCCTAACAGCCATTGCCCTTAAATCTTCGGCAATTTGTTTTACTTTCATGTAAGTGTTTTCAGAATTTGGGTTTCTGTGATTTGATAAGATGTTGATATAATCAATAACAATAACTTTTAATTTTATTCCTGATGTTGCTTCGAGTTCTAATAAATAAGATTCAATATCTGGTACAGTTGCTTGTGATGTTGGATATTCTTTAACATATAAATTACCAGGTGGAATAACACCATTTACAAGGTTTGATAACCTATTTTTTATAAAGTCTGGATTTTTTGATAGCTTTTCATATTCTGAAACCTTAACGGTTAACATATTTGAACCTATCCTATGAATGAAATCGATATCTGCCATTTCAGCAGTAATAACGGCTACATCTAATCCTGCCTTAACGTAATTTACAGCATCATTAGCAAGCCAAATAGATTTACCAATGTTTTGTTCACCTGCATAAACAATTAAAGATTTATCTCGATAACCACCAGTGTATTGGTCAATCCAATTATGACATGTTGTTATTTTTGAATTTTGTTCTGGTATATGATTAGTATGTTCAAAGAAATCTTTACCTATGTTTTGATTAAATGATATTGAATTTCTTTCGTTAATAAGAAGCTTAACTTTATTGATAACATCTTTAACATTATCAGGTCCAACGTTAACAGTCTTAACATATTCTAAAGTATCGATTAATGATTTGTCTAGAGATTTCCAAAGAATCCATGATTGAGCAGTTGATTCGACCCATTCTTGGTCATACGAATCTAATGATTCGTCGAATACAATATCAATTATATTATCAGATATTCTTTCTCGAAATTTATCTTGTTTTGCTACGAGTTTAAGTTGTTCTTTAGAGGGTATTTGATGAAACCTATCATAGAATTGTGTTGTAATAGAATTTAATGTTGATATATCATCACTTTCATAAAATCCATCAGAAACATTTTTCAAATATTTAGGATTATCTCGTGTATAGAGATAAAATATTTTTTCGAATTCTTGAGTTCCTATCATTTTTTATTTTTTTAGTGTTATAAATTATATGTAAAAACTTAAATTCCAGTTTTTATGATTTCATAATAATCAGTAAACCTTGTTTTTTTAACTACTTGGATTCGTCCTTCTTCTGAATAGGCTTTGAGGAGCCTTTTTGTAAGCTCCTCATCACCATTTAATTTTTCAGTTAATATATTTTCAGGGAAGCAAGGATTTCCTGTTTTTTCCACAGTCCTATATTCGTGTGTAAATTCTAATCCTCCTTCATTATAGTACCAATTTAAAATTAAGTGTTCGAAGTCTTCTACGGTGGGATAGTCTTCCTCTTCTTTAAATGATCCTATAATATATTTAATTTTTATATCCTTTGAATACATGTTTTTATAATTCGTCGTTAGTATCAATTAAGAAATTTTCTAAGTCTTCTACTTCATTTTCATCAATACCATAAGCAAATCTTGGTTTAACTCTTTTTTCGTTTATTTGTTCTAGAACTTCTCGAGTAAAGACTTCTTCAGTAAACAATTCTGATGCAGGAACACCTTTTTCTAAATGTTTACAAATCCAATATCTTGCAGTATCTTTTGCAACAAAGTAAACATCATTACCTTCTCTTGTGAACGGTTTAGCATTAATCTTTGCAGCATCAGAAAGTTTATCATAGTCATTTTGAGTTATGATATTTCCTTTTTGAATTCCACAAACGTCCCAAGAAATATATTCTTCCATACCGATAAATCTATTCATCCCCTTGTCCCATCGGATATGGAATTTAATAGGTATAGGTTTACCGAATCTATTTTTTAATGTTTTAACGGAAACAATAATTCCTGTTTGTATTCTATCTTCTTTAATTTGTGCCTTAGATAAAGCTAAAATAACTGAAGCTGAATAGACTAATCCACCACCACCTGAAAGGTTGATTGTTGGAAACATTCCTGTTGAAGCGTATGTATGGTTTGTAAATAAGAAAGGAACACCTAATCCAGTTAAATCTGATGTTATAATACGGAATAGTGATCTTACCATTTTTGCACGAGTCATATCTGCTTTATCACTTCCACTCATTGCATCTTCAATTTCTTTTGTTGTTGCAAGCATTCCAAGTGAATCTAAACAAATTGCAATTTTAGTAATATCATATCCTTTTGATTTTGCTTCAACCATCTTTTTAATCATGTTTGTAATAGATGTACGAAACTTTGCTAAATCAGATAAAGGTTGATGATCGAATCTGTTTGGATCTACTTGAAAGTTTTTAATGTTATCAACATCAACGGCACCTTCTGTATCATAATAAATTATGTAGTACCCCTTCTTTTGTAATTCCCTAACCATATTAAGCATTAAGAAAGTTTTACCTGTTCCTGATTCACCTGCTAAACATATAGTTCGATTGTTAGGGATTCCACCGAATAAATCACCTGAAAAAACTGCATTTAAATGATAGTTTCCTGTGTCGATCCATTCAGTAATCTTGGAGAATTCGCTTGTTGCGATTTCACCACCAAAAGGATTAATTCTTTTTAATTCTTTTTGGATTTCTGCTATACTAAATTCTTTTGCCATATTTGTTTTACTTATTTTATTATTATATGAACATTTAAGTTCTTGATTTAATTGAATTTTTAAAAGAGAGAGATTGTGTATGCTAAACTAGGATTCAATGCAGGAAGACCTGCTGGAACAATAATTCGATTTAGTGGATCCAATACTGTCTTTTGGAATTGCATTTCGAAATTCATTTTAGGAGCAATTTCTACAGGATATGAGCCGACCTTATAAGCAAATACAGTTTGAAAGGGATCATCACAATGATACCATTTAACTTTATCACCACCTTGAATTAATTGATATTTTCCTTTAAGCTTAGGATCTTGATTTAATAGATAATTATGAAATGCTCCTGCTCTTACGTGAATAGGACATCCTGATTGTAGATCTAGGGAATCTTGGTCATTAAGAACAAATTTTCGATAATTAGAAATAGACCTACTCATTGATATTTTTTCAATGTTAGCAAGTTTAAATTCTCGTTTTACTTCTTTTATTAATCTAACTAATTCGCCATTATCTTTTACGCTTAATTTCTTTTTAGAGAATATAAACATCATAATATCAATAAGCTTTTGTCTACAAAATGGTGGTGTAGATGATTGGATAATTTCCAATCCTGTAGTTTTTATATATGATAAATGGTCATAATCTTTTCCATCTTTCCATATAATGTTTTGTATGTATTTCTTTTTTGCAACCCATACAGCATTTTCAGCAATTGTTTCTAATTCAAAGTCAAGGTAGTTTTCTGTGTTTCTTTCGTTTGCATAATCACTTAATACTTTTTTAATGAAAGCATCGAGTCGAGTGTTATTAAGAATATGAACGAATTCCTTGATAGGTTTATCCCATCCGATAGATTCCATTACTTCTTCGAATATTAAATAACCTGAATCAGTGTCTGTGTATTTCCAAACATTCTTTTTGATTGGTTTTACGTCATAATCTTCAGATACACCGAAAGCTTTATGTAATGCTTTATCTTTATGGAAGTATTCTTTGAAGTATTTTTCAACCATAACTTCAGTAAATCTAATAGCATCTTGACCTTGTAATGTAACTGTTTCCGCAATTGCTATATTATAGAAGTGAAAGTATTCATTCGCGAATGCACCATAAATTGAGTTAATTATTAATTTTATACTCTGTTCTAGGGTATAACAATTCATGGATTCGGATTTAATCTCTTCGATATCTTCTTTCGATAAAGTAGAAAAATCCAATTTTTTAATGTCTTCTATATTAAGATTTTTTGCGTCGATC
>Ga0102813_1000950_pt1 | contig 12999 bp, 8 predicted proteins | sample ColrivemetaGS725_FD_84512 | JGI IMG/M metagenome (GOLD analysis project Ga0102813, IMG submission 84512) | Estuarine microbial communities from the Columbia River estuary - Flood tide ETM metaG S.725 | ecosystem: Environmental > Aquatic > Marine > Intertidal zone > Estuary | place: USA: Columbia...
AACAATTTATATGCAATTGGGTTTAAGGATTCTTCAGATGTTGAATTAGATAACGATGGTGTTGCTACAAATTATAACAATGGAAAATTACAATTTGGAATTTGGCAAATTTTACTGCCTGTAGGGGTTGCAAATGTTCAAGATATATTTGTAAATAAAGCTGAAAATGTAACAGTTTCAGGATTTGGAGGTGATGCACAAGCAGTTTCTGAGGGAGGAACGGTAGGTGCAAACCTTTCAGATTTTGAGTGGACTTACGCAAAAGCTAAAGGAGCTTTATAGTTTATTTTAATTAACCAAGGAATAAGTTATTACAAACTCGTCCCCAAGTTTTGGGACGAGTTATTTTTATTATAAAACAACTATGAAAAAATCAATTACACTTACAATAATAGCAGGATTATTATCCTTTATAACCTTTGCGCAATCTGGTATAATAACAGGAACAGTTAACGATGGTGAATACAATGACATATTACCATTTGCAAATGTTATTATAAAGGATTCACAACTTGGAGCACTAAGTGATTTTGAAGGTAAATACTCTTTAGAATTAAAACCCGGAATATATACTGTACAATTTTCATTTGTAGGATATCAAACGTTAGAAATAAATGAGGTAATTGTAAAAAATGGTGAAACTACAGTTGTCGATGTCACCTTAAAAGCATCAACAGCTAAATTAGATGAAGTAATAATTACAACTTCCTTAAAAAGAAATACCGAATCTTCTATTTTATATTTACAGCGAAACTCTGTTAAACTAATGGATGGGTTATCGCTAGAAAGCATAAAAAACTCAGGTGCTAGTGATATTGCTTCTGCAGTTAAAAATATTCCTGGGGTTTCTGTTCAAAGGGGTAAATATGTATACGTTAGAGGCTTAGGAGATCGATACACAAAGACCTCCTTAAATGGAGTAGATGTACCAGGTTTAGATCCTGATAGAAATACTTTACAATTGGATTTATTTCCATCTTCAATTTTAGAAAATGTAATTGTGAGCAAATCTTCCACTGCTGATCAAGGAGCAGATTTTACTGGAGGAGCTATAAATATAGTTACTAAAGATATTCCTAATAAAGAAGGGTATAGTGCATCTTTAGGTCTCGGTTATAACTCAGATTTTCATTTCAATAAAAACTATTTAACCTATAAAGGAAGTAAAACAGATTTTCTAGGCTTTGATAATGGATTGCGAGATAATCCAATCCCTAGCCAGCAATACATCCCTTTACCTCAAGAAAATGGGGAAGTTGTAGAAATATTAACTAAAAGATTTACAAAAAATCTAGCAGCTCGAAGAGAAACTAGTTTTATGGATTATAATTTTTCTTTTACTGCTGGAAATCAATTTGATGTTGGAAATAACAAATTAGGCTATGTAGCCGCTATATCTTATCGAAATGAAACTCAATATTTTTCACAATATATAGACGGTCAAGTTTTTAGAAAGAATGTAAACCCAACAATTTATGAACTAAATACAGATAGAACTCAACAAGGCGAAGGAGGTACTAATAATGTATTAATAAGTGGTATTGCTGGATTATCTTTTAAAACTGAAAAATCTAAATATAAATTTAATATTCTTCATATTCAAAATGGAGAATCTAAAGCTTCCATTTTTAATCAACAAAATAGAATCCAGAATTCAAATCAAATTAAAAAAGATAACTTAATTTATACACAGCGTTCCATCACTAATTTATTACTTAATGGAAAACATTCGATAGATCAAGAATCTAATTGGACTTTAGATTGGAAACTCTCTCCTTCTATAGCATTAGTATATGATAAAGATTTTAGAGTAACTCCTTTTAAGGTTTCTATAGACGAATTGACAGGGATAGAAACCTATACCATAGAACCTAGCGAATCAGGATTGCCAACTAGAATTTATAGAGATTTAAATGAGGGAAACATAGTTAGTAATATAGACATCATTAATAAACATACATTTCTTGGAAAAGAAGCTAAACTTAAATTCGGAGTTGGTTATGCTTATAAAACTAGAAGTTTTGAAGTTGAAAGGTTTTCATTTCCATTATTAAATATTGTCAGTGATTTTGCAAATGGAGATCCAGATCAAATATTAGCGGATCAACACATATATGATGCATCAATAAATAGCGGTGTGTTTGTAAGAAGAGATTCTGGGATTTCAGATACTTATGATTCACAAATGAGTATAGCTTAAGAATATGCATCTGAAGAATTTAAAATAACAGACTGGTTTCAAGCAGCAGTTGGATTGCGTTTTGAAAAATTTCAACTAATTTATACTGGTGAAAGACAAGATGGAACAAAGTTAAATAAGGCTGCCATTTTAGATAAATCTGATTTTTTCCCGTCTACAAATTTAATATTCGACTTAAATGAAGAAGGTTCACAAAAAATTAGAACTTCATATGCAAGAACTACAGCAAGACCCTCATTTAAAGAAGCTTCTTTAGCAGAAATATTTGACCCAATTAATAATACTTTTTTTATAGGAAATATTAACATTCAACCAACCTATATAAATAATTTTGATTTGCGGTATGAAAAATATGGAGAAAACGGAGACTTTTATGCTATTAGTGGTTTTTACAAATCGTTTAAAGACCCTATAGAGCTTTCGTTTATTAGAAGTGCTACTGGTCAATTTACCCCTTTAAACTTAGGAGATGCTATCGTATATGGTACTGAAATAGAAATACGGAAGAATTTAGGGTTTATTCCAGGTTTAGAAAAATTTAGAATAAATACAAATTTATCACTTATAAACTCTGAACAAGAGTTTAGCGATGATGAGAAAGCAAATAGAGAAGATAATCTTAGATCTGGCGAAGTATTAGACGACACAAGGCCTTTACAGGGACAGTCCCCTTATCTTATTAACTTTGGAATAGATTATACTAATGATAATGGGTGGAATGCTGGTTTATTTTATAATGTACAAGGAAAAACATTGCAAATAGTTGGTAGTGGTGATATTCCTGATGTTTATACCTTACCATTCAATAATTTACTATTTAATGCTTCAAAAACTTTTGGAAAAAACAAAAACGCTACTATTTCATTAAAATTTGAAAATCTCTTAAATAGTAATATAGAAAGTGTATATGAGTCTTATAAAGCGGAGGATCAAATATATTCAAAATGGAATCCTGGACAGAAGATAAGTATTAGTTACAATGTGAAGTTCTAGGATATTTTATATACAGACAAAAAAAACCAGTTAATCAACTGGTTTTTTTATCTATACTATTTTTGTGTTAATTAAATCAATTTGTAACTATACTAACTTCTTTTGCTTTCCAAACTTTCACTTTAGAAATTTTCGAATTAGAATAAGTAACTTCATTTATTATATTATTTTGATAAAATAACCAAGTATTTACCTTTTCACCTTTATTGTAATAAGCCACAGCAGTTTTTAATCCTTCAGAGTCATAACTAATCCACTCTCCTTGTAATTTACCTTGTTTATTGTAGAATCCTCTTTGAGAAACTTGACCATTATCACTGTATAAAGTAGCTTCAATTAAGTTGTTTTTTTCTATATATTTATCTTCTTTTTCCTGAGCAAATAATAATCCAGACATAAAAAGAAACATTATTAGTAAGATTTTAATTTTCATAGCTTAGTGTTTAATAATTACCTAATCAAAATTAAACATTATTAACATTAAAAACAAGTTAAGTTAACATTGAGTTAACATTGAGTTAACATTGAGTTTTTAAATAGCTTATTATTAATTAATTATACTATTAACATAAAGGTAATAATTTCTTGATTTTAAAATTACATACAAATCATATTAATTTTTGTTATTGCAATATCTCTTTAAAATCGTTTAGTTTTTGTCGACTAGATTTATAGAGTAGAGGCTGTTTTTTAACAGCCTCTTTTTTTTAAAACTAATTCGTTTTATTAGCTATAGAATGTTACTTTACCATCTGAAATATCATACATACCACCAATAATTTTTATTTCATTATTCGCTTCCATTTCGGCCAATACAGAACTTTGGTTTCGAATATTATCAATAGTCATTAAAACATTTTTTTCTGCAACGTTATTTACAAATTCTATATTACCAGAATTACGTACACTTTGATCTTGAGGTTCAGTAACTGCTTCAACTGCGGGTTCTATTTTGTTTATAAGTGCAGTTAGGTTTCCTAACCTAGCATGGTCACAAGCCCCTTTAACAGCTCCACAAGCCGTATGCCCTAAAACCACAACTAGTTTTGTTCCTTCTAACTTACAAGCAAATTCCATACTACCTAGAATATCTTCATTCACAAAGTTTCCAGCAATACGAATACTAAATAAGTCGCCCATCCCTTGATCAAAAATTAATTCTGATGAAACTCTAGAATCTATACAGCTTAACACAGTTGCGTAAGGGTATTGACCACTTGCTGTTTCTCTAACTTGTTGGACTAAATTTCTGCTCAAACGAACATTTTCTTGGAATCTTTTATTTCCTTCTCTTAAATTTTGCAATGACGATACTGGTGTCATTTTAGATTGTGTTTCTTGTGTGTGTGTGTACATGCTATGCTACTTTTGGGTTTAAATTAAAAAATTTGATATAACTATCTGGATTTTCCACGATTCCTTTTTCGGAAATCAATTTAATATAAATATTTCTACTTTTTGCCTTTTCAGAAAAATCCTCGAGAATTTCAATAATGTCATTATCTAAATAACGAGTTTTACGGACATCTAAATCTAAATAAGAATCTTCTGGTAATTGATCCAGTTCTTTTAAAATGGCACCTTTATTAAAAAAGGTAACTTCTTCTGCTAACGTTATTTTGTATTTCACTTTACCATTACTAATATCTTCCATGTGTAAAAAATGAGAATTTTGATAACTTTTAATAAGTATAACTACAACACCAACCATTATTCCTAAACTAATTCCAACTAAAAGATCAGTAAAAATAATACCTATTACAGTAACAATAAATGGTATAAATTGTTTCCATCCTAATTGATACATTGTTTTAAATAAAGCTGGTTTTGCTAGTTTATATCCCACCACCAATAATATAGATGCTAAAACTGAAAGCGGAATTAGGTTCAAAAGCCTTGGAATTAATACTACAGAAATTAATAAAAATATTCCATGGATAATAGCAGCCATTTTTGTTTTTCCTCCAGATTGAATATTTGCTGAACTTCTTACAATTACTTGAGTGATGGGTAACCCCCCAATAAGTCCTGAAATTATATTTCCAGATCCTTGTGCAATTAATTCTCTATTGGTGGGAGTCACTCTTTTTTCGGGATCTAATTTATCGGTGGCTTCAACACAAAGTAATGTTTCTAAACTTGCAACTAAAGCTATTGTAAAGGCAGTAATCCAAATATCGGCGCTTGTAATTGCTCTAAAGTTAGGGAAACGGAATTGGCCTAAAAAAGAAGAAATATCACTAGGAATTGGAACACTTACTAAATGTTCTGATGAAATACCAAGATTCTCTTTCCCTGTAGTTATTAATACATAAATAATTCCAATAACGACTGCAACTAGTGGACCTTGAATTAATCGAAATATTTTTGCTTTTTTGAGTAATACTTTATCCCATAGAATTAAAATAGCTAAACCAATAGTCGCAATTAGAGAAGATCCAAAGCTCAAGTACTTAAAAGTTTTAAAAATCTCTGAAAATGTATTTTCTCCATCTACTTGCATAAATGCAAAATTTCCTTCTGGGATCATATTGTAACCAAAAAAATGGGGTATTTGTTTTAAAATAATAATAATTCCAATACCAGTTAACATCCCTTTAATTACTGATGAGGGAAAATAATACCCAATTATTCCAGCTTTTAAAAACCCCAATACAATTTGGATTATTCCAGCTAAGACTACAGCTAAAAGAAAATTTTCAAATCCTCCCAAAGCACTTATAGCTGTTAATACAATTGCTGCTAATCCTGCAGCAGGGCCACTCACTCCAATTTGAGAACCACTTAATATTCCCACTACAATACCACCAATAATACCTGCAATAACTCCAGAAAATAATGGAGCACCACTAGCCAATGCAATACCTAAACATAGTGGTAAAGCAACAAAAAATACAACGATACTTGCAGGCAAGTCGTTTTTAATAAATGTAAACATAATATATATAGTTTGATTGTCTTCAATCCAATATGAAGACTTAATAAAAATAAATTGATAAAAACTAAAACTATATATGTTGTTCGGGAGGCGGTAAAAGCACCTTTAAGGTATAGTCGATGTTACTTTCTAAGTAAATCAGCTGAGCAGTTCTTTTTTTAAGAAAAGATAAAGACTTGTCATTTAAAGTGTAATAATTGATGATTTTTTCTTCGATATCTTTCTCTGTTTTTTCAGATTTCTCTTCCTCTGTAGAATCTAATAAAACAATAGTATCTGTTTCAGAACATAAATTGAATACAGTGGGTGCTAGGATTGAAAAAATCAAAACTGATGCAAATATTATATGAATAAAAGATTTTATCACAGCTGCAAAAATAGTATTAAATGCATATAAATTTCAAACCTTTTTGTTATAATTTTTATAAATTTTAAAGTCTAACAGTTTTTGTTTTTTAGAGTTGTTATTTACTGTAAAGTTTTTAATTTATTTACTTAAAGTTAACATTCACTTAACATTGAGTGCAGTTATTTGCATCGACAAAAACTAATAACGATCTTACAATGAATAAATCTTCTATTAAAATATTTTTATTTTTCTTCCTAATTTCATTTACTATTCATTCTCAAGTTGATAAGGAAAAAGGATTTGGAAAAGGAATGGTAAACTATATTGCTAAAGACAGTTCTTGGAGTGTTAAATTTGCTCCTAGAATTCAAATACTTTCCTCTACCAATTGGAAGTATGAAGACAATGAATTTGGCACAGCAAACACTAACTTTCTAATTCGGAGAGCTCGTTTAAAGTTTAGTGGTTTTGTATTATCTCCAAAGTTAAAATATAAAGTTGAATTGGGATTATCCAATAGAGATATTGCTGGCGCTTCTGTATATACAGGCAATGCACCAAGAATTATTTTAGACGCTGTAGTAAAATGGAATTTTTATCAAAATTTTGTATTGTGGGCAGGACAAACAAAATTACCTGGAAATAGAGAACGAGTAATCTCATCAGCTAATTTACAATTAGTAGACAGGTCTCTCTTAAATTCAAGCTTTAATATTGATAGAGATTTAGGTATTCAATTGAGGCATCACATTAACATTACAGATAAATTTATTGTCCGAGAAATTATTTCTATCTCACAAGGAGAAGGAAGAAATGTGGTAACTGGAAATATAGGAGGATACCAATATACAGGGCGTATTGAGTTTTTACCTTTTGGTAAATTTAAAAACAATGGAGATTACATAGGAAGCTCATTAGAAAGAGAGTCTAAACCTAAATTAGCAGTGGGTATTTCTTATGATTTTAATAATAATGCAGTTAGAAATAAAAGTAATAGAGGTACTTATATGGTAAATGATGTTGGGTTTTTCGAAACGAATATTAATACTTTATTTGTAGATGCTATGTTAAAATACAAAGGATTTTCATTCATGGCAGAATATTCAAACAGAGATGCTGATGACCCAATTGCTAAAAATAGTGATGGAAGTGAAACAGGTGTTACTGTATCTGAAGGATATGGTGTTAATTTACAGGCGGGTTATTTGTTTTCTAAAAACTGGGAACTCACAGGACGTTTTTCAACTATTGATATGAAAGAGAAAGAAGTTTCTAATCAATACACCTTAGGTTTTTCTAAATATATATTTGGTCAAAAACTAAAAGTTCAATCGGACATTAGTTATTTAACAATCGCAGACATTACTAATGAATTATTGTTTCGTTTACAATTAGAAGTTCATTTTTAAAATAACATTTAGGTAACATTAAATACTTCAAACAATAAGATATTTACAATTTAAAACTAATTTATAATGGATAACATTTACATTTTGATGATCGCTGCTTTAGCTATTTTAGCTATTGCGGATTTAGTAGTTGGAGTTAGCAATGATGCTGTAAACTTTTTAAACTCTGCTATTGGATCTAAAGCCGTTTCTTTTAAAACTATTATGATCGTCGCCAGTTTAGGGGTTGCTTTTGGAGCTTTATCTTCCAGTGGTATGATGGAAGTTGCTCGAAAAGGTATTTTTATGCCAAGTGAATTTTACTTTAATGAAATTATGATCATTTTTATGGCAGTAATGATCACAGACATTCTGCTATTAGACTTCTTTAATACCCTAGGAATGCCTACATCTACAACGGTATCGATTGTTTTTGAATTATTAGGTGCTGCAGTAATAATGTCTTTAATAAAAATTAGTACCTCAGATTCACAAACAATAGCTGACTTGGGGCAATACATAAATACTGCAAAGGCCACCGAGATCATTTTAGGTATTCTGCTGTCTGTTGTCGTCGCATTCTCGATAGGGGCTTTTGTACAATATAACACTAGGCTCTTATTAACTTTTAATTTTGAGCAGAAAGCAAAATGGGTTTCGGCTTTGTTTGGTGGAATAGCTGCAACAGCAATTACTTATTTTATTTTAATAAAAGGATTAAAGGGAGCAAGTTTTGTTTCAGGTGATTTTAAGTCGTTTATTTCTGAAAACACCATGATAATTGTTACCTTAAGCTTTATATTTTGGACAGCTTTATGCTCATTGATTACTGCCGTTTTTAAGATGAGTGTTTATAAGTTCATTATTATTATTGGAACTTTTGCTATTGCCATGGCTTTTGCTGGTAATGATTTAGTCAACTTTATTGGAGTACCAATAGCAGCTTGGCAATCTTATGAAGCATGGGTTGCTTCTGGAGTACCTGCAACTGAATTTAGTATGGAAGTAATGTCGAAAAAAGTTCCGACACCTAGTCTGCTTTTATTTCTAGCAGGATTGGTTATGGTCCTGACACTTTGGTTTTCTAAAAAAGCAAAGAGAGTTTTAAAAACATCGCTAGATTTATCAAATCAAGATTCTGTAAAAGAACGATTCGAATCTAACTTTTTATCTCGAGGTATTGTGCGACTTTCTACAGTAATTTCAAAATATCATGGCACTATTTTACCTAAGAAAATACAAGATAAAATTGAAAAACAATTTGAAAAACCAAAAGTGTTAAAGTTAGTAGATAAACATCAAGAATTACCGGCCTTCGATATGGTTCGAGCTTCAGTAAATCTGATGGTTGCAAGTATATTAATATCCATAGCGACCTCTTTGAAACTTCCTTTATCTACTACCTATGTTACATTTATGGTAGCCATGGGAACCTCACTAGCCGATAGAGCTTGGGGAAGAGAAAGTGCAGTTTACAGAATAGCTGGAGTATTAAATGTGATTGGGGGATGGTTTTTTACCGCTTTTAGCGCATTTGTCGCATCAGGTATCATTGCCTACCTTATCTACTTAGGTGGAAACTTAATGATTGCTATTTTATTGTTGATTACTGTTTTATTATTGGTAAGGAATTATTTAAGCCATAAGAAAAAAAGTAACAACGCTCATTTAAAAGATGGATTAAAAAAAACCGAAAGTAAAACCGTTCAAGGAATCATTGAGGAAAGTGCAGATAATATTTCTAATGTAGTTTCGAGAACTAACAAAATATACTCTCACATGTTAAATGGTTTGGCAACAGAGGATCTGTCTAAACTTAAAAAGAGTCGAAAGGGAGTTGAAAAATTAAATATGGAAGTAGATGAACTTAGAGATGATATTTTCTATTTTATAAAAAACCTAGATGAAACTAGTGTCCGTGGATCTAATTTCTATATTATTATTTTAGGATATTTACAAGATGTAGCCCAGTCTCTAGATTTCTTAGCTAAAACTAGTTATAAACATATAAACAACAATCACAAGGCGCTGAAATTTAGTCAAATCAAAGATTTGCAAGACATTAACAACTCATTTGAAAGTTTATTAAATGAAATTGAAATGATATTTAACAATCGTGAGTTTGAAAAATTAGGAGATATCATCAATGGAAAACAAAAAGCTCAAGAAGATTTAGCTGTAAAAATTTCAAGTCAAATAACTAGAACACGTTCTGAAGAAGATGTTAGTCCTAAAAACACTGCATTGCATTTTAGTTTGCTATTAGAGACTAAAGATTTAGTATCTGCAATTATGAATTTAATTGAAGAATATTACAATAGTTATAATACCAAAAAGTAACAATACAATAACTATAATGAAGCCCCACAATTTTTAATAGTGGGGCTTTTTGTTTTTAACTAATTTAAATAAATTCTAAATAAAAACTATATATGCTATAGTATATATAGTTAATAAAAAAAGGAAAGCTTTCGCATTCCTTTTTTTATTAACACACTTGATTTAAATTTTAAAGTATTTATCCTTCACAACTATCACAAGATTTTTTTTGTTTGAATTTTTGAGCTGCATTCATACTATGTTGATAGTACATAGACTTAACACCTAATTTCCAAGCGGTGATATAAATTTTATTTACATCTTTAATTGGCATATCTGGGTGAACCATCACATTAATAGACTGTCCTTGATCTATATGGTTTTGTCTATTAGCCGCTTGATATACGATTACATTTTGGTCTATTTCTGGATATGTTTTAAATACGTCTTTTTCATTTTCAGATAAAAAGTCTAAATGCTGGACAGAGCCGTCATAATCTCTAATACTCCTCCAAACTTCAGTAGTATTTTGCCCTTTTTCTTCTAAAAGGTCTACTAAAAATGGATTTTTAATAGTTGTTTTTATTTTAGCAATATCTTTTACATAACTATTGGACCAAATTGGCTCAATACCCTGTGATACCTGTCCTAATATAAAAGCTGAGGAAGTAGTAGGAGCGATTGCATTAAGTGTTGTGTTGCGTCTACCGTACCCTTTTAATACGGCAGGTTCACCAAATAATTTTGCTAATTCCTCTGAAGCTTTATAGGATTTATCTTTTATAGTTTTAAATATTTCAGAATTTAATTTAAAAGCTTCTTCACTATCAAAAGGTAACATTTTAGACTGTAATAAGGAATGCCAACCCAAAGCTCCTAAACCTAATGCTCTATTGTCTTTTGCGAAATTATAAGCTTTCTCCATAAAGGTAAAAGTTAATTGATCATCACGATCTGTTGAGTTTTTATACACTTCTAATTTTGTAATAAACTCTTCCATAACTGCATCTAGAAAATAGGTAAGTGTTTCTACAGCGTCAGTATTTTTCCATTTATCATAATGCAATAAATTCATTGATGATAAGCAACATACGAAAGACCAGTCCTCATTGGAGGGCAACATAATTTCAGTACAAAGATTACTCCCGTGAATTTCTAATTTTTTATCTTTATAAACATCTACAGTTCCGTTATTAGCGTGATCTCTGAAGAAAATATATGGGTATCCTATTTCACCCCTACGTTGTAAAACTTTCGCCCAAAGAGTCCTTTTTTCAACATCACCATCAATCATTTCTTGCATCCATTGATCTCCTACTGTTACTCCATGAGTTAGTTCTTGTATCGCGTTACCTTCAGTTCCAATTTCTAAAAATTCATGGATATCTTGATGATCTATTGGTAAATAAGGAGCAAATCGTCCTCGACGAACAGAACCTTGACTAACGATGTCTACCATCTTTTCAAACAACTGCATAATATGAACGGACCCTGAAGAACTTCCATTATTTTTAACCTCAGCACCTCTATGCCTAATTTTTCCAAAATAACCAGATGTACCACCCCCTAGTTTAGACATCATACCTACTTCAGATTGTGTGTATAAAATATCACCCATATCGTCTGCAATACAAGAACCAAAACAACTTATTGGTAAGCCACGTTTTTTTCCAAAATTTGACCAAACTGGTGATGCTAACGAATAAAATCCTTCAGACATGTATTTATAAAACTTTTCGGCATATCCGTTAATTCCAAGAATTTTTTCTGCGTGTTGAGCAATTTCTAAAATTCTTTCTTCGGGAGTTGTATCTCCAGTTAAATATCCAGATTCTAAAAATTTACGGCTATTTTCTGTTAACCATTTAATTTTTGGCAAGTCCATTTTACTTTTTGCATTTTGCATCGCTTCTTTTCTTGCTTGAAGTAATCGATCTTGTTCGGAAAGAAATTCTTTAGAGTTCGTCTCTTGATTTGTTGTGGGGTTGTTCATAGTTTAAAAAAGGTCGTCACTGGTTATACTTTTTGTTCTTTTACTGTAGTTAATGGATCGTTTTACGAAGAAATCCCCATGTTTGGTCCCAATTATTTCATCATCAAACCATTCAGTTTTCTTAACTAAAGCTTCATCTACTTCAAATATTTTGGTAATTCCAATACTTTCTAGAGAGTTATTAAAACGTTGTTTTATAAATTCATTAATAACATCTTTTGGTAAGAAATCTAATTCTCCCTCTTCAAAAATCCAATCGACAACTTTGCTTTCAGAGATAAAGGCTTCACGGCACATATCTTGAATCATTTTATTATAATCATCATCAAACCAATCTGGATTTTCTTTTTTGATAATATTAATCAGATCAATTCCGAAATCTCCATGGATTTGCTCTTCTTTTGAGGTCGCTTCTACTACATTAGAAATTCCTTTAAAAAGGTTTTTTTCCTTGTTAAATGCCATAATAATTAAAAATTGAGAAAAAAGCGAAACATGTTCAATAAATAAAGAGAACAATAAAATAGCTTCAGTATATTCTTTGTTGTCTTCTGATTTAGAATTTTTTAAAGCGGTTTCTAAATAGTTAACCCGCCTCATGATTACGGGTTTCTTTTTTAGTTGATTAAATTCCGCATTTAAACCTAATATTTCTAATAAGTGTGAATATGCATCTTGATGACGTACTTCACTTTCAGAAAAAGTGGCTCCAACAGATCCTATTTCAGGTTTTGGCATTTTTTGAAAGATATTTCCCCAAAAGGATTTTACAGCTACTTCAATTTGTGAAATGGCAAGCATTGAATTTTTTAAAGCATT
>Ga0102813_1000977_pt1 | contig 12871 bp, 8 predicted proteins | sample ColrivemetaGS725_FD_84512 | JGI IMG/M metagenome (GOLD analysis project Ga0102813, IMG submission 84512) | Estuarine microbial communities from the Columbia River estuary - Flood tide ETM metaG S.725 | ecosystem: Environmental > Aquatic > Marine > Intertidal zone > Estuary | place: USA: Columbia...
ATAAAAAAACAGGTTAAAGTTGCACATATTACACCATCAAATCATTACCCTTTAGGGACAAAAATGAGTTTAAAAAGAAGGCATGAAGTATTGAATTGGGCAGCAAAAAATAAATCCTTAATTATTGAAAACGACTATGAGAATGAAATTGCTAATGCTGTTGAAAGTATTCCAACTATTTTTAGTTTAGATGCTGAAGATAGAACTATTTATATGGGAACATTTAATAGATTATTGCATCCCTCTATACGTCTAGGGTACATGATTGTTCCAAAATATTTAGTGAATACAGTTGCTGCAATCCAAGAGCATTCACACAGATTTGTTACACCTTCAATTCAGGTAGTTATGAATCAATTTATTGAAAAGAATTATTTATTTCAACACATAAATAATAGTATTGATGTTGCTAAAACACGGCATGATTTATTTATTTCATTATTCAATGAAAAAAGTAAAAACATGTACATACAAAACAAGTCTTTTTCTAGTTTTCATGTTTTAGCATTATTTAAAAATTATGTTTCTGTGGAAGACGAAAAAAAAATTATTGAAGCATTAAAAAAACAAAATATAACCGTGTTTTCACTAAGTAAATGTTATGTTGGCAAACCTAAACTTAAAGGTTTAATTATAGGTTATTCGTCTGTAAAACCAAATATTATAAAAGAAAAAGTAAACAAGATGGTCAAATTATTATAATTCACAATAGTAATTGGTATTTTTTTTTTTAGTCAACTGGTATCTTATTTCTTTTTAATCTAGTTTTACTTTTGTGTCTAATTAAACTAAATTATTATGAAAAAAAATTACATTTTGTTTTTATTAATTTCATTTGGTGGGTTTGCCCAAAATGTGACAATCACCAAAATTATCGAGACTGGTTGTGCTGCCCCTTACGTTAAAACCGTTGAGCTGTATGTTGATGGCACGGTCAATTTTGCCAATTTTGGAGCTGATACCACACAAAATACAGCTGATGATGAAGTTATATTAAACTACATGAACAATGGTGCACCTTGGGCAGCTAATCAAATAGATATTTCTGCTTTAGGTACCGTTACAGACTCTTTTGTTTATATCGTGCGAGATATTGCATTGATGGAAGCTGAATTTCCATCAACAACATTTAACGCTTCCAATACCGTTGGAACTACCACCTCTACAAATGGTGATGATGGTTATCAAATTGTGTTAAACGGCGTTGTTGTAAGTCAATTTGGAAAAACTGAAACAGATGCAGATCTTGATACTGATTCTAATTGGAATCATAATGATGCCGTTGCGACTAGATTGTCAAATCCAGATTTAGGTACTTGGAATCCTTCGGATTGGGTAATTACCGCAGAAGATGATTTAGATGTCAATACTTCTTGCCAAACGGCTGGGGCTACAAGTCTAGAAGCCTATTTTAATACTTTAGGAGGAAATTACCCTTTAGGTTCTGGTTCTGGATGGACACCTACTGGAGCAACTTGCACCACTGTTTTAGTAGCAACCTCTGTTAGTTGTAACACTACTTTATCTGGAGCTACAGATGATACCTATACAGCCTCAATAGATTTTTCTGGAGGTGATAATGGTAATACATTTGTAATTGGCTCAACAGCAGGGTCTGTTGGTGGTGATGACCCAAGTTTGGTTGCTTCAGGTACTATTACGATTACAGGGATAACTGAAGGAACAGATATAACAGTTTCAGTGAGTGATACTGGAGATGGCGGTGTTTGTGATTTATCTGTAGATATTGAAAGTCCAGGTTGTATACCATTAATTATTAATGAAGTACATTATGATCCTGCTACTGACATAACAGGTGATGCAAATGGCGATGGTTTTAGAGATGCATTTCAAGATGAGTTTATAGAGTTTTATAATAATTCTAATGCAACTCTTGATATAAGTGGTTACACAGTTTCTGATGGAGCTGCCTTAAGACATACATTTCCTGCTTCAACTATTATTCCAGCTAACAAAATGCTTGTAGTTTTTGGTGGAGGAATTCCAACTGGAAGTTTTGGAGGCTCTACGGTTCAAACAGCATCGGAAGGAGGATTGAATTTAACTAATGGCGGAGATGTAATCACTATTGAAAACCCAAGTGGAGATGTTGTTTTACTATATGATAGTACTGTTACAGGAATAAATCATGGTTTAAATCAATCAGTTACAAGATCACCAGACTTTACAGGTAGTTTTACATTACATACTGATGCCAATGCTAGTTTGCTCTTTTCACCAGGAGAATTAGTAGATGGTTCAACATTATCAGTTGATCAATTTATCGCAAATAGTTTTAATATTTATCCTAACCCGATAACAAACGGTTATGTAAATATCGTAAGTAAAAATTCTGGAACTATTAAAGTTGTTGTATTTGATGTTTTAGGACAACTAATTAGTAATTCAACACTGATTAATAATAAACTAAATGTTTCTGCATTAAATGCTGGAATATACTTTTTAAAAGTTTCTCAAAACAATTATACAAGCACTAAAAAAATAATAATTAGGTAAATAACATAAAAACAATAGAGCATTTTATATTTTCTTAAAATGCTCTATTGTTTAATCTTAATACTTCTCATACATGAAATCTTATCACTTCTTTAAAAAAGCAATTTTTGTTTTTGGTATAGTATTTTGTTTTGCTTCTTGCGATACGGAAGATATCTTACCAGCATTAGAATTATCTGCTAGCGATACAAATCTTAGTGAAGCTAGTGGAACAATTACTGTTACTGCAACTCTTAATTCTACTGCAACACAACAATTAGTAATTCCATTATCAATTTCTGGAACAGCAACGCAATCAAGTGATTATTCGGTTAGTGCTTCTGAAATTACAATTAATAAAGGAAGTGATTCTGGAATCATAACGTTTACAGGACTTCAAGATGATAGTGTTGAAGGTGTTGAAACATTAATAGTAAGTGTTCAGAATGTTCAAAATGTATTGATTCTCTCAAGTTTAGAATTAGAGATTTCTGTTTTAGATGACGATTCAGATTCTGATAACGATGGTGTTTTAGATGCCAATGATTTGTGTCCAAATGAAGCGGGAGAAGTTCAAAATAATGGGTGCCCTTGGTTAGGTTTTTTAATTAACGAGGTTCATTATGATCCAGCTGTCCCTATTTCGGGAGACGCAAATGGTGATGGTTTTAGAGAAGCCAATGAAGATGAATTTATTGAATTCTTTAATTCGGGCCCAGAATTAGATTTAAGTGGTTATACCATTTCAGATGCTGCCGAATTAAGGCATACTTTCCCAGCAGGAACTATTTTACAACCTAATGATGTATTAGTTTTATTTGGAGGAGGAACACCTACAGGAAGTTTTGGTGGTGCATTAGTACAAACGGCTTCAGAAGGGCAAATAAATATGAGTAATGCTGGTGATTTAATAACATTAGCAGATGCTTCTGGGAATGTAGTTCTTACATTTGATGTAGAGCCTTTATCAAACGATCCAGATGAATCTTACACAAGAAATCCAGATTTAACTGGGGAATTTGAGCAACACGCAGGAATTGAATCTGCTAGTGGCGCATTATTTTCACCAGGTACAAAGTTAAACGGAACTTCATTTTAAAAACAATATACAAAGCTAAATGAGCTATTTAGGAGCCATAATATCACTATTAGTAATAGTAGTTTCTGGAAGACTTTTACTTAAAAAGTATAATCCGCACGCCGTACTATTAGTGTCTGGGTTGTTAATGCTGATCATTGCTCAAGTTTTAAATTATAATTTACCAACACTTAAAGACCCAACTGGTTTTTCTGGTTTTGATTTGTTTAGATATATAAAAGAGTCTTTTAGCAAAACCAATGCTGGCGTAGGCTTAATGATTATGGCCATTGGTGGTTTTGTAGCCTATATAGATAAAATAGGTGCTTCTAATGCTTTAGTATATGTTGCGATGAAACCGCTCAAATTTTTTAAAAAGAAACCTTACATAGCAGCATCACTAGTCATTCCAATAGGGCAATTGTTATTTACAGCTATACCATCTGCAGCAGGATTAGGATTGCTTTTGATGGCATCCATGTTTCCAATTTTAGTAAATTTAGGTGTTAGCAGATTATCTGCCGTTTCAGTAATTACAGCAACCACAGCCTTTGGCATTGGTCCAGCATCAGCTATTACCGCAAGTGCAACAAATATAGCAAGTGTTGATACAATCCTCTTCTTCTTAAATTATCAAATTCCTCTCGTTTGGCCATTAAGTATTGTAATGATGATTACCTATTACTTTGTAAATAGTTATTATGATAAAAAAAATGGTTTTGAAAAAGAAATAGAAGAAACCAAAGAAATTGAATTAAATGCACCATTAATTTATGCACTAATTCCTGTAATGCCAATTATTTTATTAATTGTTTTTTCAAAAATCTTCAGCATTTTTAGTATACCGATTTCATTAGATACCACAACAGCAATGTTCATCAGTTTGTTTGTCGCATTGATATGCGAACTGGTTAGAACCAAAAATATAAAAACAGTTTTCGATTCACTTAAAACATTTTGGAACGGAATGGGAAACATTTTTAAAACCGTTGTGACCTTAATTATAACTGCTGATATTTTTGCAAAAGGCTTAATAAGTCTTGGTTTTATAGATGGTTTGTTAGATCTCGCTCAAAATCTTGGTCTTGGTGCAATTGGTATTGGTGTTGTAATGACGGCCATGATTTTTCTAGCGTCAATGCTTATGGGAAGTGGGAATGCCTCATTCTTTGCATTTGGCCCATTAGTCCCAAAAATTGCTAACAAATTGGGTGTGGAGAGCACATCTATTATATTACCAATGCAACTTTCAGCTTCAATGGGACGAACGGTTTCACCAATAGCTGGAGTTATTATCGCAACTGCAGAAATTGCTAAAGTATCAACAATAGCTATTGTAAAGCGCAACATCATTCCATTGGTAGTAGCATTAGTGGTAATGTTAATCTATCATTTTATATAACTATATGATTAAATTAATACAAAATACAGAACTATATACACCTAAATATTTAGGTAAAAAAGACATTTTAATTGCTGGTAATAAAATTGTTGCTATTGCAGATAATTTAGATGTTTATAAAAATGAAGCGGAAGTTTTTAATGCCAAAGGAAAAATAGTCACACCAGGTTTAATAGACCAACATATTCATATTACAGGAGCAGGCGGAAAGGATGGATTTTCATCTATGACGCCCGAGATTAATTTAAGCGAACTCATTGCTTGTGGAACCACAACTGTAGTAGGTTTATTGGGAACTGATGGCACTATAAGAAACATCAAATCGCTTTATGCAAAAGCAAAATCTTTGGAAGTCGAAGGTATTTCTGCATATATGTTTTGTGGTTATTACGGATTAGATTCTGTAACAATTACAGATTCAATTCAAAGCGACATGATATTTATAGATAAGGTTTTGGGTTGTAAAATAGCCATAAGTGATATACGATCATCTTACCCAACAGCATTAGAATTAGTTCGAAAATTACGCGATGTAAGAGTTGGTGGTTTTATAGGAAATAAAAAAGGTATCCTTCACGTACATCTTGGGAATTTAGACACAAAAATGGATGTGCTTTTCGAGTTGGTAAACGATTATAAATTCCCAATAGAACATATATCACCAACACACGTTGGTCGCACAAAAGAACTATTTGACCAAGCTATAGAGTTTGCAAAACTTGGTGGTATGATTGATATTACTACTGGTGCATCTAAATATACTGACCCATATAAATCGGTTTTATATGCGCTTGAAAGTGGTGTGAGTATGGACAATATGACTTTTAGTACAGACGGAAACGCAGGTTTAACCAAATTAGATGATGCTGGTAAAGCTATTGGAGTTAGAAAAGCACCAATTGATAAAAATCTTGAAGAAGTGGTTTTGTTGATTAAAGAAGGAGGCATTTCAATTTCAGAAGCATTCAAATTAATTACTACAAATCCAGCCCGAAATCTAGGACTTAAACATAAAGGGAAAATAGAAGTTGGTTGCGATGCAGATTTGTGCTGCTTTACCGAAGATTTAAAACTCTTAGATGTATTTGCAAAAGGACAACAAATGATGAAAAATGGAAACATTGTTGTAAAAGGAAATTTTGAATAATAGTATTAATTATAGAAGTATGAAAGTATTTAAAATAACGAGTCTTTGTGTATTTGTTTTTCTAAGCATAACTGCTAAAGGGCAAGAGGTAAAATTAGAAACCTATAAATTTGGTGAAGGACTAAATTTTAGTACTAATGATGGTTATCCAATGAGAATAACGGGTTATTTACAACCTTATATGGAGACAAAAACCTATACAGACGTTGATGAAAACAGTACTCAAAACCGCTTTAGAATGCGTCGAATTAGGTTACGTTTTGACGGTAAATTAAAGAATGAGCGATTTAAATACAGATTCGCATTTGACTTAAGTGGAACCTCTGAAGCTGGTGATGCGTCTACCAATAATTTCCTTTTAGATGCTTTTGTATCTTATGACATCACTAATCGAATTAAAGCAACATTTGGGCAAAGGTCAACATTTACAGATAACCGTGAGTTATTTATGCTATCTAACACACTTCAGTTAGTGGAACGAAGTCGAGTAACTTCTGCATTTGCAAGTATTAGAGAGTTTGGGTTATTTTTAGAAGGAAGTTTTAGAGCTGGAAAAGGGTCTTATTTAAAACCATATTTTGTTTTAACAAATGGAGATGGTGGTAATGTTCTGGAAAAGGATCATGGTGGATTAAAAGTTGGAGGAAGAATAGATTATTTACCATTTGGACTTTTTACTAATTTTGGTCAATTTAGACAGGCTGATATAGTAAGAGAACTCTCTCCAAAACTAGTCATTGGTGCAAATTTTAGTCATAATAATGGCATGAGTAGTAGACGTGGTCGCGAAAGTGGTGCTATTATTTATCTAGATACAAATGATCTTGAATCATTACCAGACTACACAAAATATGGCGTTGATTTTCTTTTTAAATATCAAGGGTTTTCAGTGCTTGGTGAATACGTTAAAACTACTGCAAGTGTTCCAAGTGATATAACACAACGTGTTAGAAATGATGGTTCTACATCAACAACATTTGATGTTAATGGTATTCAAGATATACAGAATTATGTAAAAGGACGAATGATGTTAGGGGAAGCTTACAATTTTCAAGCTGGTTATTTGTTTAAGAATGGTATTTCTATCGATGCACGTTATACCCACTTAAAAGCAGATGACAATTCATTTTTAAATAATGCCACATTCTATAACCGACCAAATTATTATACTATTGGCATTAGCAAATATTTATCTCGAAATTATGGCGCTAAAATTCAAGCTGATTGGACTTATATTGATGGTGGTTTAGGAATTAATAATAACGATGGTGTAGCTATTCCAGGTAACGAACACTTGGCCAGAATCATGCTAACATTTGCATTTTAAAGATGAATTATAAACTAATCTTCATATTAACCTTCTTTTGTTCAGCTATGGCTTTTGCGCAGTTAAATCCGCAATCTAAAAAAGTAACAAAGTCATTTTTTCCAGAGTACGAAGCTTTAGAAAATATAACACCTGCACTTCAAAATAAAAAAGGTTTTACAGATTATGAAGAATTGATGGTGTTTTTAAATGCTCTAGTAGCGCAGCATGCAAATGTAATAAAGCTAAGCTTTATTGGTGAAAGTCAAAAAGGAAAAAAAATTCCGTTGGTGCATTTAACCGCAACAAATTCCGATGAAAAAATTAAAGTTTGGATGCAAGGTGGTTTACATGGTAATGAGCCTGCCAGTTCGGAAGGTATGCTTTACCTACTTCACCAACTTTTAAATAACCCAAAGTATAGTGCACTTTTAAACACTGTGGAAATTGCGATGGTACCCATGGCGAATATTGATGGTTATTTAGAACAAGATCGCTATGCAGCCAATGGATTGGATTTAAATAGAGATCAAACCAAATTAATGGCACAAGAAAGTGTATCGCTTAAACAAGCGTTCACAAATTTTAATCCTGAAGTTGGTTTAGATTTTCATGAATATAGACCTTATCGTAAGGATTTTGCTCAATTTAGCGATTTCGGGATTACTTCGCTTTATGATGCGATGTTTTTATATACAGGAAATTTAAACGTACCTAAAAACTTGAGAATCCTTACTGATACTCTGTTTGTTGAAAATGCGAGACAAACACTAGACAAGAATGGGTTAAAACACCATGACTATATTTCTACTGGAAAATTTGGGGGCGAAATTCACTTTAATCAAGGGTCAACAAATGCACGATCAAGCGCAACTAACTATGCGTTAACCAACACAATTTCAACCTTATTTGAAATTAGAGGTGTTGGTATTGGCAGAACGTCTTTTAAAAGACGAATACATACCACGTTTTTACTAGCAATATCCTATTTAGAGACGGCGAGTATTAATAGTATGTTAGTGAAAAAGGAAATAAAAAAAGCTACGGAACAGCAAAATGATATCGTTGTTACAAGTAAAAAAACAATTGAAAAGAGAACCATAGAAACTATAGATTTGGATACTAATGAGATTATAGAATTAGATGTTACGATTAGAGATGGACTAAGGTCTCACGCAGATTTAGTTAGAAAAAGACCAATTGCTTATCTAGTTGATGCAAATCAAACAGAGATTGTAAAAAAATTAAAAACACTAGGTGTAATCATTGAAACACTAATTGAAGACCAAAGAATTGAAGTAGAAACATATAAGATTTCAGAATATAAAAGAGATTCAAAAAAATATGAAAAAATGAATCGCCAAACAGTAAAAACAGAAATTGAAACCAAGAATATACAATTCCCAAAAGGAACTTATAAAATAAATATAGACCAGAGAAGGTCAAACATTATTCTCGAAGTTTTAGAACCCGAAGCACCAAACAGTTTTGTGTCTTTTGGCGTACTTGAAACAGCAATAGAAGCATATTTACCAATTTATAGAATAACAAAATAATGAAGCAAATTTATAGAGACATGAAAAAAGTAGCATTACTAATTGTATTTTCCTGTATAGCCATACTGGTAAATGCGCAAGAAAGCGAAGACAAAAATAACGCTAGCTTTAATCTAGGAAGTGGATTAAACTTTTCTTTTAACGAAGGGAATTATCAGTTTAATTTAGGTGGATTTATTACACCTACTTACAGCTATAATAAGGATTCGGGCTCAGATGCTGAAAATACATTTAATTCTCGAAATTCATTCTTCATATTAGCTGGGAAAGCAGTTAATGAAAAAGTGAGCTTTTTAGTCCAAACAGATTACAGCCAATCACAGCCATTATTAGATGCATGGTTAGCATACCACCCTAGAAATAACATCACCATTACTTTTGGTCAGAAACAATCCTTTGTAAACAACCGTGAGATGACGTATAGAGAGGATAGACTACAATTTACGAATCGTAGTTTATTGAGTCAGACACTCAGTAATACAGGACGTGAGTTTGGTATGTTTATAGAGTCTAAATTTAAAGTTGCTAATCAAATTGGCATTGCACCGATGGTTGCAGTGACGTCTGGAGATGGGCGTAACTCTTTTGGTAGTGATTCTAGAGATTCCGATTTAGGTGGTTTAAAAATAGGTGGACGTTTAGATGTTTATCCTCTGGGATATTTTACAGAAGGCAACAATTTATTCAGTGCAGATTTAGCACACGAACAAAAACTAAAATTCGTCATTGGAGCTGCTTTTAGTAAAAATACAGGTGCAAGCAACGCAGTAGGTGAAGGTCATGGAGATTTTTTCTTATTCGATGTTAATGGAAATGATAATTTACCTGATTATTCTCAGGTATATATAGATTTATTATTGAAATACAAAGGTTTTTCGTTATCAGCAGAATATGCCAATGCTAGTGCAGATGGATTAGATTTAATGTATACAGATGAAGCAGCAACACAAATATTAGCACCTCAACAAATAAGTGAGTTTTTAGTTTTGGGTGATAGTTATAATTTTCAAGCTGGTTATGTGACTAAAAAGGGGTTTGGTTTTGATTTTAGATACGAAAGTGCCACGCCAGAATTTGAATCTAATTTAAGTTCTTTATTAACTGATTATAGCAGCTTTACTTTAGGTCTCACCAAATATTTTGATAATAATAATTTAAAAATGCAAGCAGCTTTAAGTACTATTGATGTGGCTAATGGCAATAGCCAAACTGTTGGTGAATTTTTAATTCAAGTCGTATTCTAAATAAATAATATGTCCATTTTTAAATTTGAAACTATGAATAAAGTTTTCTCACTATTTTTATTCTTTTCATTAATTAGCTGTCCTCTTTCTGCTCAGTTAATTATTAACGAAGTTTTATTTGATCCTCCAAGTGGTATTGCCGGTGATGCCAATGGGGATGGTACAAGAAGTGCATCAGAAGATGAATTTATAGAGTTTATAAATAATTCCTCAGTAGCATTAGATATTAGTGGCTACAAGATTTATGATACAACCAATTATAACCTTCTTCCAGGCACTGATACACCTGGTCACACTGTGCCAGCAAATACAATAATTCCTGCAAATGGCATGTATGTGTTATTTGGTGGTGGAATACCAACAGGAATTCCGGGAGATATTGTTGAAGCATCAACAACAGGTAATCTAAATTTATCAAATGCAGGAGATACAATCACAATAACAGATTCATCTGGCATGGTTATTCTAACTTTTAACAGTTCTGATACAGGTCTTGATTTTGGTGCTAATCAATCGGTAACAAGAAGTCCAGATATTACTGGAAACTTTGTACTGCATACTACAGCAAATGCTACTTTATTATTTTCACCTGGTTCAACTACTGGTGTTGCTCCGCCACTTATACTTAGTCCAAATACTACAAGTTCATTTATTTTTGAGCCTCAAGCACCATTAAACAGACCACCATTTGAAGTGTTTTATCACATTCCGGACGGAGATATGACAACAATGCCGATACTTATGGTTTTTCATGGAGCAGATAGAAATGGGGAAGCTCATAGAGATTTTTGGATAGATATGGCTAATGCAAATGATTTTATCGTAATTGCACCAGAGTATTCAACAGCAAACTATCCAGGGTTAGGAGATAATTACTTAATGTCAAATATTTTTGATGATGGAGATAATCCAAGTCCAGAAACTTTTAATAATGAAAGCGAATGGACTTTCTCTACTTTAGACCCACTATTTGATTACGTCAAAGTAGCAGCTTCAAATACTCAAGAGACATATAGCGCCTGGGGACATTCTGGTGGTGCGCAATTTTTACACCGTTTCGTTACCTATTTGCCAAACAGTAATTTAGATATTGCTGTATGTTCTAATGCAGGCTGGTACACAGTACCAGAGACAGCAGTTAGTTTTCCTTATGGCGTTGATAATGGGCAATTGTCAACGGGAAATTTAACAACAGCATTTTTAAGAAAGTTAATTGTCCATATAGGTCAAAATGATAATGACCCTAACTCTGCTGGATTAAGAAATAATGCTGTTGTAGATGCACAACAAGGTGTGCATAGATTAGAACGTGCACGATATTATTTTAATACAAGTCAAGCTACAGCCTTAAATATGGGATTAACATATAACTGGGAAAAGCATGAGCTTCCTAATGTAGGACATAATCCACAGCTAATGGCAAATGATGCTTTACAGTTTTTTTTACAAAATTTTCTTTCTCTTGATTCGGTTGAGGAGAATAAATTGATTAAAATATATCCTAACCCTATAACAACAGATTATTTAAACTTTAGTACAAATCTAAACAGACCAATTTTGGTTACTATTTTTAATATATTGGGAGAAGAGGTTTTAAAGACAATAATGGAAAAGCACATTTTAAATGTTTCTGGTCTTAAATCTGGCCTTTATTTATTGAAAATAGAATCAGGTACATTTTCAACTACAAAAAAATTAATTAAAAAATAGCATTCAATTTTTAAATTTATGAAACATGCAAAAGTTAGAACTATTGCTTTGGATTATTTGGGGACCCGAACTTATGGAAGTTCGAACTTTTTAAAACAAATACTTGTATTTTTAAGTTGAGTTAAAAAAAACTATAAAAATATAATTCAAATTAAAATTATAACTTTAAATTTAGATTTATTATTGTGTCGTCGATATATGCATTGTGATGTTCCTATTTAACAAATCTAAAACAAAAGCTTTTTTTAACGGACTTGTAGATTTTCACAACCATATCCTTCCTGGTATTGACGATGGAAGTAAATCGATATCCCAGTCAATTGAAATGTTGAATCTATATGATGAATTAGGCATACACCAAGTTTTATGTTCTCCTCATGTGTACAAAGATCTTTACCCAAATACGCCTCAGAGTATTGGTGAGGCCTATAAAAAACTTTTAAAAACTACAGCTAATCATGCTGTTGAACTTTTAGGCTATAGTGCTGAATACATGGTTGATGAATTGTTTATTAAAGAAATTAAATCCGACGATAAATTATTGGCTTTCTTAAATGAGAACGTATTGATTGAAATTCCATTTTTTGCAGAGTTAAATCTTCTTGAGGAAACTTTATTTTTGTTACTCAATCAATCTTATCAGCCAATTTTGGCTCATCCGGAGCGTTATGCTACTATAAAAACCTTAGATCAAATTAAAACCTTAAAACAAAAAGGTGCCAGAATGCAACTCAATGCCTTATCATTGGTTGGCTACTATGGAAAAGACGTTCAAGAAAAATCTTTGGATTTGCTCGAAAAGGATGTTTTCGATTTTGTGTGCACAGATGCACATAACCCATTTCAGCTAAAACAACTTCAGAAACTTCAATTGAGTAGAAAAAAACTCAAAGCCTGGGATAATTTAAAGGAAAAACACATTAGTCAGTTGG